>Ga0307515_10018770_pt1 | contig 12486 bp, 7 predicted proteins | sample 17_EM_MG_FD_194513 | JGI IMG/M metagenome (GOLD analysis project Ga0307515, IMG submission 194513) | Populus trichocarpa ectomycorrhiza microbial communities from riparian zone in the Pacific Northwest, United States - 17_EM | ecosystem: Host-associated > Plants > Roots > Unclassified | place... | reverse complement strand
ATCGAACACCCAGTCTGAGGAGTTCATTGCGTTGAAACAACAATATCAACAACTCTCGACGAATTATGATGAGCTCCGTCAAATAGTCATGGAGATGAGATCAAAGATGGGTGACGATACTTATGCAGCTTCTTTTTGGCCGTTTGGTCCCGGGAACAACCAGCCTCCTCCTCCTCCGCCTCCTCCTCCAGCTCCGCCGCTATTCTAGTTTAATTTTGTTTTTTAAACACATTAAATTTGTAATGAATATTATTACTTTTACATTTTTAATGTTTAATGCATTTTTATTTGTTTATTAAGGTTTTTTACAATTAATAAATTATTTTTTATATATATTTCAAATACCTACCGACGGATATACCGACGGATACTATCCGTCGGTATTTAACAGAGAGTTGCCGAACAATTACCATCCATGCCATCTTTACCGACGGCATCACCGACGGATATTATCCGTCGGTGATTAACTTCCAACGGCATTACCGACGGATATTATCCGTCAGTATTACACAGAGAGTTGCAACAAAATTACAAGCCATGCCATAATTACCGACGGAAAAGCCGTCGGTAATGCCGTCGGTCATTACCCTTAAAATTACCGACGGATTGCTCGTTGGTAATGTTCCCGTGGGGAATATTTTTTTGGCGCGCGTATCCGTCTGTATTACCGTCGGTGTTTCCGTCGGTGTGTGGTTTTTTTTATTTGCGACAGACTTAGCGACGGAAATGGGATTTACCGACGACTGTTTTACCGACGGACGTGTTCCGTCGGTGAGTCCGTCGGTATTTGTTTCACCGACGGATTGCATTGCTGTCACCGACGGAATTAATCCGTCGGTAAAACTGGATAATGTTGTAGTGATCGCAGATTGCAGCAATCATAATAATAAACAAAAGCCAGCCAGAGAAATCTTCCCAGCGCATGCAAAGTGGCGTCCAAGAAAATCCATGACCTTCATAGACTTTTCAGAAGAATAAACACATGCGATCCAATGGATTCAAAACAATAATAATAATAATAATAATAATCAAATTCAAAAGCAAAGTTGAAGAAAGAGATCAAATTCATCACCTGTTTATATAAAAATAAAACAGAAAAAATCAAAAGCCACTTCCGAACCAGACCAGAGAAAGGCCTGCTCCGAGGCCTTTGTCAAGGAATAAAGCATGCAACCCCATCAATTCCATACGAAGAAGAAGAAGAAGAAGATGTTCGTCTCTTCAAGGCTTTTTATACTGAGGAACTGGGCATAAGCAGCGGTGGATTATAGGAGAAATAAATCCTCGCACAACAACAAGGCATTGAAACAGAAAACAAAGGGACAATGGCATGAACCCCTCAATCGTTATAAAAGAACAAACACACAAACACCAAACTAAATTGAAGAAAAAGACCTATATGGCTAGACCTCGCTCCTAGCAAGAACCAAGCTCGATTAGAGCAGAAACTAGAAATGGAATTTTATAGTCCAGATCAAGATAGAACCCAACTCAATAGACGCTAACAGCTCTCCCAATGATGAACAGGACCAAGTGCATTAAATGCTCACTAATGGTTGTCGAGGCTAACAATCTTCCACTTGAGCCAATACAAAGCCCAAACTAGTTGCGGTCAAAGCCATGCATGCCTAATAAAAGTCGATTCATCTCCTCGTCCATATATGCCACCAAATAACGACCCACAAACGTCATGTCACAGGGAAGCCGATCGTTCAGTGCAAACAAATCATCGTTATTATTTGAATCCACAGTCCATTTGAGTTTGAGTCCACAGTCAAAAACCCATGAGCATTGGCTTCTTTTGTCATGTGATGATTTATGAAGCAAACGACACCACTGAGCATGAGAACAAGTTGAACAAAACTTTTCATAAAAAAAAAAAAAAAACAATGCTTGATATCCACAATAAAGTACTCTTGATTCACAGTATTTTCATGAGCTCTATTTTCATATAATTAATGGTTGTTAAATCAAGTCAATAACCTAGGACTTCAAGGGAATCTTTTTGCCTTTCATAAACGTTTTTAAAAATATTTGAATTTTATTTATTTTTTTCTTTGCTTTAAATTAATATTTTTTTAGTGTTTTTAGATCATTTTGATGTACTGATATCAAAAATAATTTTCAAAAAATATAAAAAAATTATTTTGATATATTTCCGAGTGAAAAGCATTTTAAAAAACAATCGCAATCACATTTTAAGAGAAACAATAAAACTTCTACATAATAAACTAATAGTACAAGAAAACCATGACGTGCACTAAGTAGTACAAGAAAACCATGACGTGCACTAAGTATCCAAATTTGTATCTCTTAAGGTATGTTTGAGTCTATTAATTTACATGTTAATCAAGACTAAGTTGGGACAACCTCTAACCTCCCACCTTCTTTGTTGGTGTTTTCTATTCCTTTTCCTTCTATCCTCTTTGAATGATATTAAATGTGCACCACCCTACATGTCGATGTAATATATTCATATGAATTTAATAAATTCTACTAGCTACTGACCATAAGATTTTAACTCGTCATTTTAAGTAAAAAGGCAAACCTCATTAACTATTAGACTTGTTGTCATCCCATTTTTTTCTCTTTCGCGGTCTAGTAAGAAAATAAATAAAAAGTAATATAAATAAATAAATAAAAATTATTTTATTGATGCAAATTTTTGTGCTAGTGAGTGTGATCCCATCAAATAAAAATAATGGTTTTAAAGTCTGTTTTTAGAAAATTAATTACATTAAATGGACCAAAGCCCTATCTCATTTTTACTATTCTTATGGGTCTAGTGTTCATTTTTGTAAATGACACGTCTCTTTTTAAAGGGATTGATATCTAGATTTTAAAATCAAATACGAATTACGTCAACTTTTAGCAATTTCAACAAAAAATTCTTTTTAGGACTTAACATCAACATCTTTGGCGAGTCTAATATTTTTTTTAGGACTGATGTTATTTTCTAATGTGTCTAAAGACCAACGTCAAAATTTTTCATAAAACAATCAAAAAATAAAAAATAATTAGGATAATTGGCGTCAATCAAAAAGATAAATTTGGGAGAAAACACATAGTAATGATAACCTTTCACGAGAAAAGGTGTTATAAGGATGACATCGTTTTTTTTTTTAAGCATGACTAATCTCTGAAACTAGTGCAAACCTTATATATTTTTATCTAATTACTAGATGGTGATTTTCAATTTTCCATGATGTATATTTTGACTTCCGTAATAGATGTACATCGAGGTGCGACAAGACTAACTCCTTAAAATTATTTTAACATTTTCATTGTAACTTTAATTTGAGCACAACATTTATGAATTATTCGAATAGATTTTCTTCAAGAAAAGTAATGGAATAAAAATTGATATCAAGAAATTTAATAAGAAATTCACTTGTTTTGTAACCATAGGAAGCCTCATGTAACCAAATCATTAAATTGTAAACTATCAATCATTATTACACATAATATATACACGTAAACCATGGGTCATTCCATCATAAAAATCTTGCCTCTCACACGATTATGAAAATTATGGTATTAGGGTTATCATTTATTTCTTTTTATATGGAGGGGGGAATAAATTACGCTACCTAAGGATATTACAGTAATTAAATTCTCAGTCATCAATCTCCTAAGAAGAAAAGCAAATTGACCCTGTCCCTCCAACTAGCTTGTTACTAATTTCATCATGCACTTTTTCATATAGAAGAAGAACCTCTTTCTCTAAAAAATTTCAATTTTTTAAACCGTTAGAGTTGTCTTCTGATATCTTTTAATATTGTAATAGTGGATATTTTTTAATTATTTTTTTATTTAAAAATATATTAAAATATTATTTTGTTTCTTTAAAATATTATTGATTGTTTAAACAATAAAAAAGAGAACATTGAAGATAAAATTATAGGCTTAGCTTTCATAGCGGATGATAAAGCTAGTGGTAGTTCTAAAATGACCATTTTGCTTCAAAATGATGGGTTACCTTCCTAATGTGAATCTCTCTAGATTCCCACCTCTTTTACCACTCTTAAAGGCAAATGTTTTTGCTATTTTTATCTTCCATGCTATGGTCTGTTTTATGTTTTCCGTCTTGTTAGAATCATTGTTTTATTTATTTTTCTATTATTATTATTATTATTATTATTATTAAGTTTCACTTTTTGTTTATGTAATTTTTACTCTTGGTTCTTGTTCTAGTGTTCTTTTTCTTTCATGATTAAGATTTTAGTCTATTTTAATGTTTTAGGATTTTTCAGTATTTTTTAAATAATTTTTTATTAGTCCAGGTCTATTTTAAAGACGGCCCATACCCTGAAGGGTTCAAAAATAGATTTGGGCTCAAGCATTAGGCATGTGTCCTAGAGCCCCCTATACTCGGGCTACGTAACTTGAGCTCAATCTTTTGAGCCTAAACTTATGGTCTAAATGCTTATCCACCTGAGATTTTTTTTTACTAGTAAAGGCTTTTTAACCTGGATCATACTTCATTTATAGCTCTAGGTGTATGAAAGTCTCTTATAAACTATCAAATTTTCATCTTATTAATACAAGTATAAAAGATATTTATTCTTTATTAATATTTGTGCAATGAATATTTATCTCTTATTAATGTTATCATTGTGGAATGACTTTTCAGCCCTCTCATTCAAGCAAAAATACAAGATTCAGGGGGTACAAACACCGCCTCAACCATACCATTTTCTTTTACGAGTATTTATTTTATACCAAAACAAGAACAAACAATCTTGTTTTTAAAATTTTATATTTTTTGCATATTTATTATACTTTCTCTCTACAGAAATACTAACTTAAGCTTCTCGGAGTGAATCTACCAAATAGCACCTTTGAAGAATGAATCAGGTAGTAAAAACATAATTAAATCTGTTATCCAACACAAAGAAAAAAACCATATTCCTAAGTAACTTCTATTTTAGAAGATTATCACGTGTCTTTCAAGAACGTAGTGTTTTTGCTACTTCATCATTCTATTAAGAAAAGTTTGAAGCTTTTGCTTAGAATTCTCATTTAAGAGTTTAGTAATAGTGACATTAATTTATGTGTAGTACTTACTGTTTGGACATCTCAGATGGTTTGTCTCCTACCAATTTACCCTTAGAGAAAGTCTTGTTATACATCTATCGGCTTTTTGCAACTAGTCTCACTTACAAATTGAAACAATTTGGGGTCATGTTCATTATTAGCATCCTTCTTTGGTTACACTTTAAGGCTACAAAGCCACTATCAAAAACATTCTGGAAGTGATATCAGATACTACTAATAAATTGTTGATGGTACTATGTAATTTTCTGGCAATGTTTTCCACCATTTGTTCCAGGTGCAAAATCCATGGTTAATTTTGAGGGTTTGGAGGAGGAGGAGGAGGCATTGTAGGTACGCCATTTTACCAAACACGTGTCAAAGAAGAATGTAGCGATAACGATTATGATACGGGCCTTAAACAACCTGAAAAGAAAAGGCAGCTTACAGCTGCTCAAGTTCAATTTCTTAAGAAGAACTTTAAGGTGAAGAATATGCTTGAACCAGAGGGGATGATGCAGCTTGCTACGAAACTTGGCATTAATAATAAATTATGCCAAACTATAGCTCGTGGATCTTTTAACAAATGAATGGCTATGTAAAACTTTTTAGAGATCTGGTTATTTAGAGCACGGTCATAAGTAGATTTTTTTTATAGCTTGCCATTTCGATAACAATAAATGAAATAGGTTTTCGTGCCTCCACTACTCATCACCTTTTACGGGTAGGTATTAGCCTAACCCTTTGTTATAAGATTAGGATCATCCAAATTTAAATTATTAGATTTTATATTAAGCATCTAGTCCTCTTTAGTAATCACAAAACTTGCCAAAAATAGTAGAAAATCATGACATTATGTTTAATTAATTGTTTACATTTAGAAGGTCTAGCGTTGCATGCTTGTAATTTTTCTAATGCACTCTATTTTGATTTATCTCCATGTTAAAAAAAAAAAATTAGGTTTTTATTTGTGTATTGTGATTTCACTTACAAGAATCATTTGTGATCTTAATCTCTTCCCTATATTAGTATTACATGCATTTGCGTTATGGTCATTTAATGTCTAACTTTGGATCTACACTTATCATTGACTCAACCATTAGTAATACACTTAAGGAATTACAACTTATACAGACTCATGTGACCAACATGTTTAAAAGAATTGAATCTCGAGAGAGTTCTCAAATAAGACACCTAAAGACCAATAAATATCACATGAATAATTATTATATGCAAGTTCACCCTGAGTGCCACCAATATGATTATCATTTAGATTACTCTAAACACGATAACCTTGATGAGCGAGTCATGAGCCCTAACAAACTAGAAGCCTCTACTTTTGACGGTCGTCATAACCTTTGGATCTTTGATATGTGGATTCGTTATATGGATCAATTCTTGGAGTAGCATAACTTGTCCAATAATAAAAAAAAGTTAGATTTGCTAAGATGGTGCTTATTGATGAATCCTAACTTTATTAGAGAGATGTTAAGGATTGTTTAGAGAGGAGAGGTAAACCTCCTATAACTTATTGGACTAAAATGAAACAAAAACTATAAGAGAATTACATATCTCAATCTTATAAAGAAAAGCTTTTAAATCATTTGAATAATCTTAGGCAAGGGAAAAAATTTGTCCATAAGTATATAACACAATTTAATGATTACATGATAAGATGTTCCATAAGGAAAAATAAAATCATAACTTTGCGTAGATTTTGTAAATGTTGATTTTGTAAAGGTTTGAATGATGATTTTAGAAAAGAGATTAAGCTCATAGATGTTTTCACTCTTGACTAAGCTTATACTATAGTGCAAATTTATAAGTTGCTTATAAAAAGTCAATTGACAAAACACCAAGACTCTCTTGTGACCCCTTTTAGGTCTCAATTTAGAAATAATAATTCTTTATTATGTGCTCTACTATGTATACCTAATTTTAATAGTGCCCAGATTTATAAAGAAGATAAGGAAAAATGAGTCGTTAATGAAATGTCTACGTTAAATTCAGAGGTTTAGTGTGCTAAATGTCAAGGTTTCGATTTGAACCAGTTTTCGGTTCGAACCAGTTTTTGGCTCGATTCGGGTCATTTTTTCAAGGAATACCAACTTTTGGTTCAGTTATATTTTGTAGCCCAAACCATACCGTGAACACCATCACAACATTGTAAGTCCACATGAGTCTGAAAATAAGGTTAATAAAGAATATAGTAATTCTGCTTGTATAGTAGAGGAAGATGTTTTAGGATACTCTTCAGTGGAATTGCCCGAAGAGTAAGTATAGTCTTAAAAGAGTCATGATATTAGTCCTCTTAAACTATCTAATGCCTCGAACTCTATGCTTGACATCTAGCATGTCATAAATTTTGAACAACCTTTTAAGCTCTTTATGCTTTGTCCCCTATGCTTAACATCCAATATGTTATAAGTCTTGAGCAATTTATTAAGCTCCCTAAATCCTTACCCTTTATTCATGATAAGGAGGATAGGAAAAGTCATGATTCACTAGGTTATATCCAATCTATATCCAAGATTTAAAAAATGTGTGTTTCATTCAACACTCCCAATCATGTAAGGTTCATGGTCACAAACCTAAGATGCAAGTAGATCTTTCTCTTGTCTCCTTGCTTTAAAATGTTATTCAATTGAGTTTTTTGCATATAAAGTTCATAATTTGCATGTCGAGATCATAAAACATATTTAAGCAGGTAATGAACAACACAAATTTCAAGTTGATTTACATAAGTGTCATGATATACTTAATGTTGGAGATTATTTCATGATACAGATTAAACATGAACGGTATCCTTCAAAAACCAGTCATAAATTACAAGTGAGTAGTGATATATCATTCAAAGTATTACAAATGATTGAATCAAATAGCTATGTTATTAAACTACCACTAAACTTCGATATTAACTTAACTTTTGACATGAAAGACCTTGTTGTATATAAAATACAACAGGCTATCTTTGATGCTCCTTTTGATATCCTTACCACATTATACTAATCATTAGCATAAAAAGAACATATTGATGCTACTTTGAATACACAAATTGTTTTTATCAAGGATGGTGAACTTCATCGAATCTTAGTACATGAGCTAGATGATCAAATTCAGACTATACTTTGATTATCAAAGAGACATTACAACAACTTGATCATGATCTTTGAGAGTATTATTGGAGTCATCTTGACCTATACTCGACAAGGTCAAGTTCTTCCAACCCCGGGAGAGTTGATGGGGACATCAGTCCTAAGACTTTGTTTACACGTCTGTATGATCTATAATGACTGAGAATAGCCTAAACCTTTGTGTTATTATGATCAGGTTTTCATTATTTATATGTAATTTTCTTGACATTTCGATAAGTTTTAATGAATTAAATAAAAATTTACAAAGTTGGAGACTTTTCCAACCTTTATTCTTCTTTTCTCTTTCTTTTTCTTCTCTTTCTTTGGCTTCTTCTTTTCTTTCTTTTGTTCTGCATCGTACATACTACAATATCCAACACTAATAGGCTCGAGGTTTATATCCCTTAAACACAATCCATGTTCCAATGCTTAAAATTAAACTCGTAGAAAATGCAGGTCTTAAGTGTAAAACTCACATGGGTTCAAATAGAACTAGCATTATTCTGGTTTTTCATTTGAGCTTGAGCATCATGCGGCCCAATACTTTCCTTTCCTGAAACGAAGGTCATCGATTTGGGTGGATAGAAACCTTGATGACCCAACAAGTCCAAAGCACTCATTGTCATATTAAACCCAAGATGTCTATAAAACTCAACATGACAATACTCCCGGATTCAAAGCAATATGAATAGCTTTGAACCTTATGGTAAGGAAAGACTTCCATCTTCTTTTTCTCAAACTTGAATATTCTCTACATCTAAATCTAAATACACACATGCATAGTCTCACAAGGCTCCTACCTAAACTAACTTAGTCATCGAGGTCTTTAACCCTTCTAGGAGACTTGCTTTGCAGGTGTTTAGGTTGTCCAAGCACAACCTCCTACACCTTCCAGCCCATAACGGTCTTGGAAAGATTTTAAAAGGTTTTCAGCAACTCATCAACTGCTAATAAAAGAACAAAGAAAATTCATCTACCAGAAAAAAAAATAAGGCCAAAATCACATGAAGATGACAAATTACGACAAACTTCACCACAGAATCCAGCGAATAGTGAAGATAGGTTGTCATAAAACTGTTTTCACACACTTATGATAATATTAACCCAGAAAAACAAGATTACACGTCAAAACAAAGAGAATTGGTCATTTCCTTGCTTAAATGTCAAAGATTTGATGACGATCCTTACTTACATTAAATCGAAGACTAAGGTTGTTCGTTTTCACATAGATCAGCACTTAAAACAGGTAGCAAACCAAGCAGTCTACTACTACTGCACAAACCACTAGTTACTAGGAAAAATCGTCAAGTGCTCATACTTAGTGTATTCCTCAGTGCCCTTCATTAAAAACGAGAAAATGTAATTTCCAACAAAATTAGGCACGTTGACCTCATGCAATAATTCTTTCTAAACAAATAACTGGAACGATCATAACCTCAAGAAAACTACAATCTCCCTACCTGAGATTTAATTAGCTCCATAACGATCGAGAAAAAAAAGAAGTTCCACATAGTTTTCACTCTCAGTTTGAGAACATTAGATCTCTATGAAGCAGGAGAATAAGAGAAAGCAACCCCCAAAATAAAATCAAATATTGAAACAAGGGAGGTAAGATCTTGGCATGTCCCAACTGACACAACATAGACATAGATAAGCAGAATTGTTGTCTTACTATTGAATGAAATGTATATATAAACTGGTCCATCAGTTCGACAAGCTTTACAAGCTCGAAGACTAGCTAATATGTCGGAGGATACTCCACATAAAAGTTGATATAAAGAAGAGGATGATACCAGTAATAGTTGCATACTTGAGACCTAGGTTCACCAACAAGTTTACCAGGAGGCCAGCCAACACAACACCGCAGAAATTTGCCGATACAGCTGACCAGAAAGGCATATCAAGAATCGAAGCTATGATGGCTCCAGTCCATGCTCCTGTTCCAGGGAAAGGAACAGCCACGAAAAGCATTAGGCCAAGCCATTGAAACTCTTTCACAGGACCAGATTTCTCTTTGGCATTCTCAAATAGCATGTCAAGGAACCGAGATGCTGGCTGGTTCCTTCCAGCAAGGAAAGAAGCAAATGGCTTCAAGTAAAGTATGATGAAAGGCACAGGAACCATGTTCCTGCAAATAAAGCCGCAAATGACATTAATTATCTGGACTTGATTTCTTTTTTTCTGAAAGAGATTGTGCTTTTGACGAACACTAATGTATGACAACATAATTAATCGCCTATAAATAAATTACGAATTTCATCAGCCAAACTTAACAAAAAGAAATACAAAAGAATCAAAATGATCAAAATAAATTAATTATTCATGAAACTCAATTAATGTGGCTCTAATTATACTTCGAACAGCATTATTTTTTCAAATGGGTTTAAGGTGAGTGTAGAAAGAAAAGAAACACATTTTTTTTTACTTTTAAATACCTCTATCTATCAGCATCCATGATGATGGCAAAAAAAACAACTAACCCAACAACAGATAAGATAGTGAGCATTATAGGCTTGAGTTGCATCCAATAACCAACAGGAATAGCCCCACGGAGCTCAAGCACGGGAAGTGTAGCAAGAGCGAAGACCACAGCTTCATCAGGCCAGCCAAGTCTACGAAACGCAGTAGCAATCTTTAGACCAAAGCCGGAGGCTTTGATGGAATCGACAGCTGCATTAGCATCGCCAGAAGCTGCAAACCAAACAAGAGAAAGAGACGCCCAAAATGCGACCCAAAAGAGAAATTTGGCAGGCTTTGGCTCAAAGGACGGCAAAATCTCCTTGTCTTGGGTTGTATCGAAAAACCCATTTGAAGAAGCTCTAGTTGAAGTAGATGATGAAAGAAAACGAAGACCGTCCAAACGATGAAATGCTAAGAATGATGGCTTTGACTTGAGAACAGGTTGTTTCTTGTGAGCAACAATGGAGAGCTTTGTCGTCACTTGGCCAGATATGATTTTGAAACGATTTTCTCCAAAAGATATTGAAGACAGTGATAATAGTGACGCAGAAGCTGCCATTGAACAGAACAGAGCAGAGGGAGAGTTTCTGCAAATGTTTGGGATTTTTAATTTTTGTCTTGCTGAAAATTAAGGAAAAGGGGTTAATAAATAACTGGCAAGGTTTCGTCAGGACTTTGAGTAGGGTTACTGTCATGTAAGATAAAAAAAACAAATACAATGTACATAGAAATATGTTTAATTAAAAAAAAATAGATAGAAATATAAAAATAAATTAGTTTTTTTTATATAATTTTAAAGTTAATTTTTATATTTTTAAAATAAAAAGTCTTAAAATAATATTTATTTTTTTATATTTCTAAAATATCACTGTAAAAAAATTTTAATTTCAAAATTATTTAACATTTTAACTAATACATATAAATATAAAAATGATTATTATCATAGTTTTAAAATTTAAATTGATTGTTGATCTGGAGTAATGCTCGGGTCATGGGTTGACCTGAGTTAACCTAAGAATAAAAGTAGTTATTATCATGGTTTTAAAATTTAATTCGGAGATCAATCCAGGCAAGACTCGGGTTATAAGTAGGGTTAACCATTGATGCAGGTCAACATAAGAATAAAGTGGTTATTATTATAGTTTAAAACCTGACTAGAGAGGTCAACCTAAGCTAAGACCCTGGTCACATGTCAAGAGGGTCAACTCGAGTTGACCCGGGCTAATAAAAAATAAAATTAATTATTATCATAATTCTTGATTCGAGGATCAACCTGGAACAAGACCTAGGTCACGTATCAGGAAGGTCAACTCAAGTTGACCCAGGTCAATATAAGGATAAGAGTTGTTATTGTCATAGTTATAAAACTCCACTTGGAGTTAACCATGACAAAGCCCAAGTCACGTGTTAGGGAGGTCAACATGGATTAATTCAAGTCAACGTATGGATAAAAATAATTATTATTATAATTTCAAAAACCCGACTCGGGGGTCAACCTGAAACGAGGTTCGGGTAACAGGTTGGAAGGGTCAACTGAACTTACTCAATTTTTTAAAAAATTATCAAAGCAACCTTGTTTTGACTAAAAAAAATTTCAAAAAAAATCAATAAGTTTTTCACTCATGTTTTATCCCGGGTTGACCTGGGTTTTTGACCAAGTAAGGTCAAGTCAATCCTTCTTTTATTTTTTTCTTAAACTCAAATCAGTTCAGGTTTCAGGTCAACTCGTCAAGTCATTCCTGATTTTATAACTAAGGTTATTATAATACTATTAATTTTAACACTCAAAATATATATATATATATATATATATATATATATATATATATATATAAAGTGTGTAAAATATTTAAATTAA
>Ga0307515_10018769_pt1 | contig 12486 bp, 7 predicted proteins | sample 17_EM_MG_FD_194513 | JGI IMG/M metagenome (GOLD analysis project Ga0307515, IMG submission 194513) | Populus trichocarpa ectomycorrhiza microbial communities from riparian zone in the Pacific Northwest, United States - 17_EM | ecosystem: Host-associated > Plants > Roots > Unclassified | place... | reverse complement strand
TTTTGATTGCTATATATATTTTGTTTTGAATATTTATTTTTCAATTTCATCTCTTAAAATTTAATTTTTATATTAACTTTGGTCCTCATTTTTATAATTGTTATTTGCTTTTCCCTTATATTTTTTTTATTGAAAATTTTTATGTATCAAATTTGGTCCTCATTCTTTTGATTGTTACTTATTTTATTTGAAATAATTTATAAAATGTTAATTATTATTATTTTAATTTCTTCATCTTTCATTTTTTTTTATTTTTTAGATTTGATCTCTATTATTTTGATTATTATTTATTTTATTTGAGATAATTTATGAAATTATATTTTTTTTCAATTTCATTCTCATTCAACTTTTTAATTTGTAAGATTTATTTCTCATTATTTTAATAAACTTGAGAAAAATAAAACATTAATAAGTTATTTTCCAGCTCATTTTTCATGACACAACCAAATACTGGAAAATATTTTCTAACTTATTTTTCATTATATTATCAAACATTAGAAAATAATTTATTTTTCTGAAATTTACTTTTCTAGAATTCATTTAAAAAAAAATTGCATTCCAACAAACAAATATGATGTAAATATAATAAACCTAAATGCAAATCTCATAAAAAGAAAAAAACAAAACCCATGTTAGAAAACTAGAAAGATTCATAATTTAGAAATAAAAAAGACTATACCTTTCTTGGGCAACAGTGTCCCAAATCCTAGTGAGAATTATTTTTCGTAAATCTTCACTGAAGATTGGATTTTCCAACACCAGAACCATCTAATAAAGAGATGATCAAGACTCAGTTCCAGTGCTAGCTCCGGATCAAGATACAACCCAACCTTTTCCTTTTCATGCGACGACCTCACCTTCTTTTCCCTCCATACCTTTTTTCTCATCACAAAATTGAGGAGTGCTACAATGCTAGCATATATATAACAAGAACTATTCGCAAAGCGAGGGTAGATAGTTTTCACAGAGCATGGATGCTATGGGAAAAACCTACACTTACTAGCTATGATAGCAAAGGAGAGTCGTAATACAGAGAAGGGTGTGAATGCTCTTAGCTAATGTGAGTAGGTAAATATTCGAATACCTTACCAAACGTCATCTGATCACACGGATCATATGACATCAATCACGGATTATAATTACAAGACAAAGATTGAAAGCGGCAGGACAACGCCCATGCCCGCCCTCTCGGCGTTCCTGCGTTACCCCCAGAAAGGCCGAAACGGATTTCGAAAAAGTTCCTCAATCAGAGAAATCTCCGGACGAATCTAGAACTTTCTAGAATTTGACGACGGTGTTCTTTCTGCTTCTGGGTAAGTTATTGGTGGTTACTTTATTATCTCGCTCGGTTCTTTCGGTCTTGCTTTTAAGGGTTTGGTTGCAAGAGAGCTTGTAATCAAGGTTCTTAGTTAGTCAATCGGTGCTTTACAGGCGGCTTTGTGAAGTTATTTGCCTCAGATTTGGATCGAATTGCAGTGTAGAATGTGCCTGGTGAATGTTCTCTTGTTGATTTTCTAAGGTTTCGTCATTGATTTTCAGATTCTTAAAGCACAGTGAATTGTAGCTATTGGATGTATTGGACTGGTGAAAGCTGTGATCTTTAGTCTTTTATATGGCAGATTAAACTGAACCCGAACCTCAACAGAGCGAAGCAGGTATGCATTTTTGTTTGTCAAAGCTCATCTCTTTGTTTGCTTTTTTCAACTTTACCTGCTATCGGTTGCGTTAATGTTTACATATATGCATATGCAAATGGCATTTGCAGTGTGCAATTTTTTCATGAAGTCTATTTTTCAGTAGTTCCTCAAAACTCGATGTATCTGTCTGAGCTATCTTTTTAGAAAACAATCCGATTCATTAGAGAGTATGTTTGCAATTAATAAAATAGGGGCTTCTTTTAAGTGTATTGGTCAAGAGTTTCAAACTTTTGTAGTTTTACATTGCTAGTCAGGAGTTTCAAGCTTTTGTAGTTTTACATTGCACTTTATACTTTGTAGTAGTGATACTGAGGACATTAGAGTTGTTCTATTTACAAAATTTAGATCTTGGATTACATCGAGTGGCCTAAAATTTGTTCAGTGACTTTTTTTAACAAATTTAATTTTCTTTGATTGTGATTTTTGAGTTGTTGGTCATTAGTTTTGTAACCCTTGATGCAGCCGTGCAGCTTAGAATATAAATCTGAAATAATTAATAGCTGTGAGCGTAGCCTGGTAAGTCAATATTGTGAAGAGCAAAAAAAAGAACGAATGCATAGAATATTGCAGTATCTTTGCTACAAGAAATATTGGATTTCACCAAGGCGTTATTCAATGAGGACGAATGATAAGTACAGATGCAAGAGTTTATTGGCTTTACATATTGACTGTATGTACAAACAGATGAAAGGAGAAACAGAAAATTCTCTCGTCAGTGTCTTGTGCATATCTAACCAGGGGAGAACCCTGCAAAAGAGCTTCAGACACGAGTCATGACTTCCTTGGTCCCTAGCACACTCTTTTCCAGAGTGTTTTCATGGTTCCATGAATGTGGAGACGGTGAGGCCAGCAATGGCCACAATTGATTCCTCTGCTCTTGTACTTTACGAACCATCTTTAAGTTTTGCCTTATAACCTTGTTCACTGCGTTTAGGTAGTTGCTTGAGTCATGGTCTCTTAAAATTGTACCTTCTGAGCCGTAGGCTTTAGGATCACTAAGAGTTTCCAGTGGGTGGGGACAATTCAGGAATGCCTTTATGGCACTTGCAGAGAACCCATATTGGGTTTTGTTGAAAGCATACAGTGCACTGCCTGGAGGCAGTAAAGGGTGTGGAGGAGATGACTTCTCATCAGGTTGGAGTATGAATAATTTCCCAAGTGGAGAGTACAAAAATTTCTGCATAAAAACATCAGAGAAAGTGAATGAGAAATATGACGAACTTCCTTTGTATTTTTTACTTTTTTATGGATCTAAACTTGAGATTGGTTTTGAGTTTTATAGAACAAATGTAGGCATCTATGAACTTTAAAAAGAAATTAGGTACATGATACATTTGGAATGAGCCTTTGGATGGAGGTCGAATTTGAGGGATGTCATGAAGTAGATAGTCAAAACTCTTTAGTTAGACAATGCAAGTCTGAGCAAATAATGTATGGGATGGTTTGAGAATTGAAAGTTGGAATTGATCAAATATATACTTACATTCTTAATTAGACAAGGGTGTGACTGGAAGGAGCCACTTAATCGCATGAGGACTAGTGCCACATGGTTGGGGTAGTTGCAGGAGAAAGCTCTTGGGACAATATCTCTATGCATCACTACACAATGTACATGGTTGTCATCCAACCCCAAATGATTTAGGATTTTTTGGCCTCCACAGAATACAAATGGTGAGCCAAAAGTGACCACTGGCCTAAGAGTGGAGGGCTTGACAAACTTTCTGGTTAGTAGCATCAAGTGAACTAAAAGAGAGAGGCTACCCCCTAGAGAATGGCCAGTAAATTGAAGCTTAGCACGCTTTCCATACTTGTTCAAGTGTTCCATAATTTCTGGCACGAACTGGTCATAAATTCCCTTTGCCGCTTCATAAATTCCTCTGTGGACAAGCACATCTGTACCCTGTCAAACACAGTATTTAATCAATGGTACAGGTCTTTCTACTGTTAGAATATGGTCTATCTTTTCCTCAGAAGGACTCTTTTCGAGTTGCGAGAGTTTGCAGTCAATACTTACCTCAAACTTAGCTGGTTCAAATAGGAGGTTTGCCTGCCAAGATGCAAGGGAGTCAGATCCCTGCAATTTTGAAACATGAAAACAAGTTCAAGGCCTATCAGTTTTGGGTCTTCCTTTCAGAAATAGAATATCATGTTTAATGTGAAAACTGTGACGTGATTTCTTTTTATTTGTTTCTAGAGCCTAGGAATATGTTACATAACATACAGAATGAAATGAATGATGAAGGAATTATTTACCTGGATCACAAAGCATCGTGTGTACGTCCTTATGTCATCACAAACAAACCATTCACAAGGTGCCGAGTGAAGTGACTGAAGGTCCCTTGCTGCCTCCTGTTTTTCCTTCTCCCCAGCTGCAACCACTGCTGTCATAGTTGAAGCTGCAACGTAAGCAGCCACCTCTGATTTTTTATATACTCGTTGAGATCTCTCACAATCTTCAACTGGTCGGTCTCTGTCCTCAACTGGTTGGTTTCCAGTACTGCTTGAATCAGCACACTCACCTTCCTGCTGAGGTTGAGCGCCATGACAAAGAAGGCCTCGTGCATGTGATTGGACATAAGATGCTGCTGAGGCAGCAATCCCATAAGCAACAGATGACCGTATTGGGTGCTTCTGCTCAGGTTCCTCTGTGTTCCGCGGGTTGGATTTGGCAACTACAGAAGCAGCTGCCGGGACGTGAGTAGAGTCCTGATCGAGCTTCTCTTTCATGGCAGCAGCCTCCGCCTTCTTCTCTAAAGAAGATGTTACAAAGTGTAGGCCGTGATATCTCCTCAAATCCATGGCCTGCGTATCAATGGATGAATTGCTTGTGTTAGAAGCATTTGTATTTATACTCGCTTTAGGCTGGCATTGCATGTCTGGGGATGATGAACGAAGTAGATTAGTGATTTCTATGCTTTGAATCACATAATGAATGAGCGATAATTTTCTTGAGCTAAAATTTTAATTTTCATTGTTATTCTTTGAAATCCAAAACCAAATTTCTTAACCAATAGCTCGATAGTACCATAGAGTTAACGAAAGCAGTGGAGTTTAGAAGATCTTAACTTATCCAGATCTTAGAAGGATGGCCTACATAATTGTATTGAAGAACACAGTGTGTGTACCTTAATCTCTGGTATAACGTAAGCCATGTTGCACAAGAAAGCCAGCTTTGAGAATAGCTTGATATCAGACCATGCAACGGGAGCCAAAAATCTTGAAAACGTTTCCCGATCATATTTTGTTTCTCCTCCTTCCTCTTCTGAGTTGTAGTCTACCGTGCAACCACCCTCACAATTGCTATCACCATTTTTGTTGGCATCAGATGACTCTTTTCCATATATATCCTCTTTCTGTTGTCTATTCCTCCGATGAATTCCGATCTCGTAAATCCGCCCCACCCAATTTGCTCTCTTTACCTCTCCTAGTTCATCGTTAGCACTGCCGTCGTCTGAATTGTCCCCTATATTCCCACCCTTATCTGACGATATTTCAATTCCATCCTTCGCAACATTCATGTCCTTGCTTGTCTCTGGGTCAAACAGAAATGACCGAAGTGATGTTGGGATAATGGAGCTAGCAATTTGAAATGGGAAAATCCCAACTGATCGGCTGCTCTTTAGCTTTGGTTGTGTTGATTCAGCTCGTACACGGTTAATGGAATAACAGAGGTGGTTATCTGAATAGGATCTCTGCATAGTGGCTCGGTTGCAGAAGTCCTTGCCAGAGTTTGAACGGAAAAGACCATCGTGTTCTTTGAACACATCCTTTTGTGCTGTAGTCGCTGGGGAGGAGGGAATGGCCATTGAATTGCATGCCATGACTTGAATGTAACAGTCGATGCCTTTCTAACTCTTTAAAGTAAAATTTTAAGTTGTGAAGGGTCTCTTCTAGCTACTTGAGACATCCCGAAAACCCACCTTTGTTAGTAAAATCTCCCTCCTTCCCTCTCTTCTTCTCTGTCTCCGCCTCTCTAGCTATCTTAAGGTTTGGCGGATTTCCTGTAAAAAATTCAAGAGGTGGCGATGGACTTTACAAATAGGTTAGGTAGAACAAATGCACATTGTTTAACAACAAGAACATTAAGACGCCACAAATTCTTGGAGTGCTAAAATTAACTATTCAATTACCTAAATAAATTAACTATTCAATGGCCTAAATATTGGTTATTTCAATCAATTTTTTATTATAATTAAATTTAATAATTTAATTATAGTATTTAATTTATAAATAAATTGAATTTACATCTCTGGAAGAGATAATACTCAATTCATTTTGTTCTCTATATTAACTTCATTACTTTTATCTTATTTTTTTTTCAAATATCTTTTAAAAAAAGGCTAGATGAATATTTTAGAAAAAAATAGTTTTAATATTAAATTTAGACTCAAAAGATTGTTAAGAATAAAGTAAAAGAAAAACTTATAAAATAAGGATTTGCCAAGGACATGGTCCATATATTTATATCAGAAGGAAAATAAAAATAGAAATCAGTGAGGTATTCGTTTATGTATCAAGTATTTTTCCTGCCTAAAAACCGTCTTACGTTAGGAATAAGGTAGCAGGACATCAAAAAATTGAAAAAGTACTGTAACAAAAAGTTTGTCTTGTACCTGCAATCAAGCTTAATGTTGCTGATCTCGATGGGTGCCTTGACTCGGTCTACGTTTCAAATTTCGGCATCTCCCATGCTTGGAAATGTCCGTCCTCTGCTACCTACTACAGTCTACATTAATCTACAGAGAGTTAAATGCTATTAATTATATCTAACAAAATGCGTTCTTAAGAGTGTCTTCAGCACAAAAATATGGTCAATCAACCGAGTGAAAATGCTAGGACATCACAGTTTCTAAGATGTTAGACAAGGAAGCTTGGTTCCTCGATAAATTGAAGTTCAAAATATATACATCCCAATCTCTTGAAATCTCTCGTCGGAAGTACCGAGGTAGGATTGTGTTTAATGATGTTTTCGAGTGGATTCCACTTATGGATCCTTTGTCTGAGGATTGAAACCTTTCGGAAAATAACTTCGGGAAGACTTTTCCAATAAAATTACCATTATATATAAATTCTAAGATTATCCCACTGGAAGGAAGAAATAGAAGAATGGTTGGGTTTTCTGGACAAAAGAATTTTAATTTCGGTTATTATCTCTAATTATTTTTCATTCTTCAAAATAATACTAATAATAAAATAGTCATTTTTGCCACCTTGATTATGTTTCTCCTTAATTATTTCAGTTCTCGGGTCCTTTCGAATATCTCATGAGATAAAAACAAACAGCTAAAATAATCTAATTAATTCAAAACTCTGATGACAATATTATGATATCACCAGTTCTCTGACTAGAAATGGTTGGCACGTCCTTTGCTCAAACTAGAGAAGAAGATGCTCATAGGAAAAGAGTGAGACAAATTGTCCAAAAATCTTATCAGAAAATAAGATAGTGTAATTGCTTCTCTTTTTTTTTTCCGTCTTTTCAAACTGATGGTTTTTAATTAAAAAATAGTTTTTAGTTTTTATATAGATAACTTATCATTCACGAAAAGAGTTTATATCTTCATATAATTTATTTTAATTTTTTAAAAGTGTTTGTTTTAATTTAAAATTCTTTTATTTATTGAAAACAATATTATTTTAGAGGGTAATTTTCCACATTAAAAAGATAAAATAAAGTGCTTGATTAAAATAATAAAAATTAAAACTAAAATTCACGTACTTGATTGACACACAGAATGAAAATTAAAATATCAATAGATAACAGAAGAGAAGAAATTAACTGATGAATCTTTTGGAAAATACACATCACCTTAAATTATCTTCTTGCTGTGCACCGATGCGACCATGCATGCTTCCTACCAAAATGGGAGACCATATATCTCCAGAGAAGGATCGAAGTAGTGAAAATGGCAATCCAAATTTACAGAGGGGGCGAGAGAGAGAGAGAGAGTGAAAATGTGAGGGAGGCTACGTGCTTGTGTTGCAACAAGAAAGGCACTAACCCAATTTACAGAGAAGGTGGCACAAAAACATTCATGGGGTGTGTGATTGAATTCGGACAAGACAAGAGATGCTCTGAAACACAGGTAAGCCTCTATTTGTTCACTTGTTTTCGGAATATGTATACAAAAAATGTTTGTTTGAATCGTTCTCTACTCTCTCTCGAAATGGGATTCTGTTTTTGCCACAGATCGATGGGAATGTTCGTGCATATATATATTTATATATGTAAGATTGGAGGTGGAATCGGTCAAAGAATCCCCTGAGAGAGAATACTTTCACGTGTGTTCATGTAGATGGTTTTCGGTACTAAGGTCTGTTTGTTTTTGTGTTTTTAAAAAGAAATTTGAGTTTTTTTTTTTAATTTTTATTTATTTCAAATTAATATTTTTTAACGTTTTCAGGTCATCTTAATGTGCTGATATCAAAAATAATTTTTAAAAAATAAAAATAAAAATTATTTTAATATATTTTTGAGCGAAAAATACTTTAAAAATAACCATTAACACACTCTCAAACACCATCTATATTTAAACATGAGTACTCAACGATGCCCCTTCTATTTTTCTGCATTGCCTTGCAAAGTCCTGTCAGTGTGCGATGATGAATTGCCTCCATTACGATTTATCAGTAAGATATTAGTTTTAATTGCTAGTGATGTTCATAAAAATGAAATTATGTCTCATTCATTAAAAAATAAATGAGTGCTTATATTTTCCCGTTAATCATCTAAATACTCTCATTTAATTATTTGACACATCTTAAATAAAATAAATGAAACTCATTCATGATATTTGAATATATATGTTCTTCAATTTATTTATGTCAAGAAAGAAATATGTAATTATCAGTATGGTATTTAGAATACTCGAACAATTAAAAGAAAATGAGATTTAAAGTTAATCTCCAATCAATAAATCTTCCATTAATCTAAAATAATTAAAAAAAAATCATTATACTAAACTCGAAGAAACATTTATTTCAACACAGCATGTAATCGATACAAAATGCGAAGCATAGCATACTTCACATTTTTTGCATGGTCGCCATGGGGGAATGGGTCTTTTTCAGAAGAGAAGCTGGCGGAGAAAAATTCCAAGGCGAGGGACATTGTTGTCATAACAAAATGAGGCTGTTGAGTGCTGAGTTAATAGAGAAACTGCCCTTAGAGCCAAATGTAGGGTTGCATGAGGCACCCAGCGCCGGCAACCTCCACATTGCATCACCGGCCTGGTGGAATGGAAGACACGTGCACCTGCTAGCTGCTGCTTATGTCCAATCCACTTCGTCTGGCTTTTACACAGAAAGGCCCATCTTTCCTGTCATTTTGCCAAGATTCTTCCCCTCAGGTTAACGGAAACCACAACGCGTGACAAAAGTTTGCCAGCGCTCCAACAGGGAAGGTCCCAAGCGTGACAACACTTTCTAGCATCTCTTGCTTGGTGCAATGAAGAGAAGATGGTGAGAATCTTGGGTAAGTATTGTTGGAATATTGATTTAGAATTATAATTAATGATAGTGTTTTTTATAATTAGTAAATTTTATTGATTGTTTAAGATGTATAAAACTTAAATGGTTAATGTAATTAATATAATTAATGGGCTGATTTTTATAATTAAATTAATTTATTATATATATAAAAATAAAAAAATGTGTTTAGGGTGGTAATTTATAATCTTTTCATTATTAAAACTTAAGTGAGCAAAATGATGATTTAAAGGTTTGAATAGTTTTTACTGTATCAAGAAATTCTATCGAAGTTGTGCAGAGAAGGTGTTTTCTAGATAGTGATATTGTGTGTCATAATATCAGATTTCTTCTAAACTCTTACTCTTTCTATATTTACTTTTAGTTATTATTTTTATTATTGATTTTAGTTGTTAATTTAATATTGAAAAAGAAAACAAAAATATTGGTTGCATTTATTTGCCTAATTCTTTCAAATATCTTTAACTTTCCTAACAATATTAAAGAAAAAATAGGTTATTTTTCTTACTTTTCCAAATTTTGTTTGCTTGATTGTTGTTATGGAGATCATAAACTTATTATTTATCAAATCTGGAAATTTTTTTGGTCAAAACTTTATTTGTTGACAACAAATGAAATATAATTAAGGAATGAAAATTGAAGTATGGGATTACCTTATCTTGATCCAAACTTTCATGTTATAAGCTCAACATTAAGTTTAATTCATGTTTCATGCCTATCAAGGATATTTTAATATCTCATATGGAATTTGTTTTTCTTGATGTGTGTTTTTGTTCATATGACATAAGCCTTAGTTATACTATTTGAGAATGTAATACTGCGATTCAAAATGTTTTTCACTTGAAAATGTATTAATTATTTTTTAATTTTTAAAAATTATTTTTAACATTAACACATTAAAATGATCTAAAAACATAAAAGAATAATTTTAAACTAAAAAATAAAATTTCCAACTATAATAATGATATCACTGCGTCTTCTTTAATTTCCAAGTTACATGCGCATAAGTTATAATTTCCTTTATTGCTAAACATGGACCCTGCTTCTCAGAAGCTTTAGTGGGCTCATTGTCTTTTAGTTGGAATACTAACGTGAAATGTTGATTTTTTTAGTCATTTTGTATTCTTAAAAAAGTGATAATTATATTTTGATTGCCTGATAAGAAAACAAATAAAACTTTGAGTAATTAATTTGGGCTAGTCTTGTACTTGCAAGTGGATGTTAAGTGATCTTATATGATAATATGAGCATTTAGCTTGAGCCTTAGCTCAAGTTATAAAAGAATGAGAGTGTAGTTCAGGTCTTTGGAGAAAAGCTAGTCAAATTGGAGTTGTTGTGGAAAAATTCTTACTTTAAATGAAGTTTTTCATGTTTTAATGTTAGAAAAAAACTAGTTAGTGCATCTTTGTTGGATTTAAATGATTTTACTCTTGTTTTAGGATCTAATAAAACAGTTATTAATAGATTTAGATGGAAAATGTTATTTGTGAATGATTTTTATAAATTAAGTATAATGCTTTCTTCTAATACTGCTTTGCATTTTCATCTTCATCTATTGCTAATGTTGAATGTTGTGATTTATGACATGATAATCTTAGGCATGTTAACTTTAACATTATTGAAAGAAAGATGCATACAAGCTAAATAACCTAAAAAGGCATTTAATCCTGTAGAAAAGAAAACAAGTTTATTGAAATTAATATATAATGCTATTTGTCATAGTAATAATACTCTGACTTGTGGTGATAAAACATATTTTATAAATTTTATTGAAGATTTTTAAAAATGTTGCTATGTTTATTTTACTAACTATAAAAGTAAATTGTTTGATAAGTTTAAATTTTTAAATAAAGAGTAAAAAATCAATTAGAAAGAAAAATAAAAATTTTACTATTTAATAGAGGTGGTGAGTGTTCTTCTAATGAAATAAATTATTTCTTAGGATTGCACTGTATTATATATCAAGTAACAACTCTCTTATTCACCACAGTCTGGTGGGACAACAGAGAGAGAAAAAATTCAATGGATATGGTCTAATAATTTATGGGGGTGAAGATTTGTATTCTGTTTATTATATTCTTGATAGAGTTTCTTATAAAAAAATTGGATAAAACACCATATGAATTTTGAAAGAATAGAAAACCTTCTTTCAAATATTTTAAAGTAGAGGTGTTTAGCTAAAGTAAATACTCCAATCACTAAAAAAAGAAAAATAGGTCCTAAAACTATATATTATGCATTTGTTGGATATTTTTTTAATAGTACTACTTTTATATTTTTAGTTTCAAATTATTAAATTTTTTAAATTGCAAATAATACAATTATTGAAATCTTCTTTGAAAATATTTTTCCAACGAAAATAAATTGTTTAAACCTGTTAATGAAAATCTTTTTTCTAAAATAAACATGATTGATAATCATGCTTCCAGTGAGATTACAAAGAGTAAAAAATAGAAGAGCAAAGGATTTTGGTCTAACTTTTATATTTTTTTACTTGAAAATGATCCTAAAACATATAGTGAAGCTATGTCATCTATTGAAGCTCTTTTTTAGATAAAAAAATGTTAAAAGATGAGATGTATTCTTTAATTTCTATTAAAACTTAGTTTTCAACTGAGCTGCCACAAGTTTGTAAAACAATAGGTTGTAGATTAGTTTTTTAAAAGAAATTGAGAATTGATGGATATATAGAAAAATTTAAGGTTAGGTTAGTTACTAAGGGGTTTGTTTAAACAAGGAGTAGATTTTTTTAATTATTGTGTACTAGTTTCTAAAATCACTACAATCATATTATTAGTTGATTTAGCTTCCTTTTAAAAATAGAAATACATTTATAGATCAACTGAAAGATCTTGTTGTGCCTAGTAAAAAACAAATTCGTAAACTTGTAAAATCTCTTTATGAGTTTAAAACAAGCTTAAAAGTAATGGCATGAAAAAATTGATCAAGTTATATTATTTGATGGTTTTCAAACAAATATTGTTGATAAGTGTGTTTATATTAAACAAATTAAAAATGATAATGTGATTTTATGTTTTTATGTTGATGATATTATGATTTTTAGTAGTAATATTCAAGCTATAAATTTACAAATATTTATTGTCTAAAAATTTTGATATGAAGGATTTTGGTCCAGTTAATATTATTTTGGGCATTAAATTATTGAGAAATAGCAATAGTTTTGCTTTAACTCATTTACATTACATTGAAAAAAATATTAAAAAGATTTAATTATTTTGATGTGTCTCTTGTATATGGTCCTTCCAATCTTTCTGCTAAATTAATAAAAAATAATGGTGAA
>Ga0307515_10018768_pt1 | contig 12487 bp, 3 predicted proteins | sample 17_EM_MG_FD_194513 | JGI IMG/M metagenome (GOLD analysis project Ga0307515, IMG submission 194513) | Populus trichocarpa ectomycorrhiza microbial communities from riparian zone in the Pacific Northwest, United States - 17_EM | ecosystem: Host-associated > Plants > Roots > Unclassified | place... | reverse complement strand
AATAACGAGCCTACCGTAGTACTTACTACAAGGTTCCGTTACATTAGAAGCGTAATAGATATTCTAACTAGCGGGCCTAATAATAACTTAGCTGTTTTATGGTTATAAAGTACTATAGGTTCTTATAGTCGCTAAGGACCTTAATCGGAAATCCGGCGCCTTTTAGTTTAGGTCGTTATTACTTAAAGCATCTAATAATAGCTAGTAATTCTTTATTATAGATCTTATAATTATATTTAGCAGGGCTTAATTACTTTAAGAAGTATACTATAGGATGTAATACTCCTTCTTTATTATATTAAGACAGAATGCCTTTAGTAATATAATTAGATAAGTCGGCTTCTATAACACTTATTTATTCTAGGTTAAAGTATTAGAGTATGGGTATAGTAGTAAACATAACCTTTAGATAAGTAAAGGCCTTCTTATATTCCTTATTAAAGATAAAAGCTTTATCCTTTTAGGTTAAAGTAATAAGGGGTAAAACTAGGGCGAAGAAGTTATTAATAAACCGTTAGTAGAAATTAGCAAATCCTATAAAGGCTCTTATATTCTTAACGTTCTTAAGTTCTTACTAGTTTATAATTACTTTAACTTTCTTTAGGTCTATTTATATGCCGTTTATAGAAATAAAAAGCCTAAGGTATAGGACTTCTATTTTATAGAATTTGCATTTATTTATATCTAATTATAGACTAGCTCCTTATAGGGCTTATAGGATAAAATTAACATATTTCTGATATTCGGTTAGGTTATTACTATATATTAGAATATCGTCGATATAAGTAGTATAGAAGATGTCTAGATAGGGACGTAGGGTATTATATATATAATGTTAAAACGAGCTTAGAGCATTTATAAGGCCAAATGGCGTTACTAAGTATTTAAATAATCTATACTAAGTATAAAATGTAGTAAGTTATTTATCTCCTTTTACTATATAGAGGCGGTTAAATATAGAGATAATATTAAGCTTTATATAGTAGCGAGCCTTACTTAGTTAGTTTAGTGTCTCCTATATTAACAGGATTAGATATTAGTTCTTAACGGTAACGGCATTAAGAGCTTAGTAGTTTATATAGAAGCGTAGACCGCTGCTAGGTTTTTTAATAAAGATTACTAATATAGCTATAGGCGACAAGCTTACTCTAATTAATTCTTTACTTAGGTTTTCGTCTAAATACTTTTATAGCACTTAGAGTTTATTTTAGGATATCCTATATAACGGTCTAAATCTAGGCCGCTTTCCTTCTTTAAGTATAATCTTATAGTTATATAGTTAGTGTTCCGGTAGCTTATTAGCTTCTTTTTATAAGAATATATCTAAACGGTAATAGTACTTTACTGGTACCTTTATAGCAAGGTTAGTATACTTCTTTAGTACTAAGGCCTTCTTAATATTGGCTATTGCAACAGCGAAGATTATATATTCGGGTTTTTTTAGCGAGTTGTGCTAATAGAGTAGCTCCAATTATGCGGATATCTAGGGTACTAAGCTTGCTTGGATCGTCTATAGTTTCTTATTTAGGTTTAGGTTTAGGATCAAGTATAGAGTTAGTATTAGATTTAGGTTCGGGTTCTTTAAGTATTCTTTTTATTATAGAGTACTAGTTTTTCTAGTAGTTTTATATACTAAGCTTAAGCTTCTACTTAGTTTGGGGCGGTATAGTGCTTAGTAATAACTTATAGAATTTAGTAGAATTTTTAGATCTTTAGTGGATGTCAGTAGAATCTAGTGGATTCCTTAGGCATAAAGTAAACATTAGTAGAAATCTTAGGCTAGTAGATCTTAGTGGATTTCCTAGATTTTAGTTTAGGGTTAGAGCGGTATATTATAGAGCATTCTTACTTATAACGCGGGGTAGTAAATAGAAGCTTAAGGTTATTCTAATTAATAGTTACCTTATATAGCTTTATCCAGGGTTATTTAAGGATTATTAAGTAACCTAGGGTAGTAATAAAAAGCCTAATTAGTTCTTTGTGATTTAGGTATTAAAGTCTTAGATATACTATATAGGTAATTTAGCCTAAGACCGTGTATTTACTATTAAATCTAAATACATTAATATACTAGTTAAGGGGGGTTAAGGTAAAACTATTATCTTATATAAAGGTCTTATTAATAAATCCTATATTACTAGCTTCTATATTAATTAGGACTTAAACATTAGCCTATTAATTATTCTACTAAAGATAATAGTTAACGGTTATACTATAATCTTAAAAGTTAGAGTTTGTAATATCTAAAGTATTTAACGAGATTCTAAGGTAGAACTATCTTAGAGAGCAACTTAACTCTAAGATATACCTTTTAGTAGCGAGTAAAAAGGGGTTCCTATAGAACGTTAGTTATAGCTTTACCCTTATAAGTAGTGCTTACTAAATATAGGGCTAGAACTAGGTAGAAATTAGGGATAGTAACCGGAAGATTAATGCGGTAAATGGTTGCTAATATTAGCTGTTTATAAATCGTATTCAGGTATAGGGATAGAGTAGTAGTTAAAGAGGTGGGAGTTACTTCTATATTTAAAGCAGAGGCCTAGCTTAATACGTTATTCTTATTTAGAGGACCCTAGTGGAGCGTATCCTAGGGTCCTAGCGTTATGGTGCTTAAGCTAAGATAACTTAGTAGACGTTTGTGGGGCTGTTATATTATATTAAGGAGCGTATTTTAGTATTAGGCGTAGTATATTATTTCTACCATTTATTAATAACGTTTATATAGGCATTAAGGGCTCCTAATAGGTCTACGCCTATTAGGGAGGTTTTTAGTTTAGGGCTTAGAGATTTAATAAGGCTGTTAACCAGTATAGAGTCGTTCTAGCCAGTTTCCTTTACGTAACGGTTAAATTTAAAGAAGTATACTAGGAAACTCTTCGTTCCTTAAGCTATATATTTTATCTTTCTCTAAGTAGTAGCTTAGCGGTTTAAATCCCCGTATATAGCTTTAAGAAGTATAACTAGGCTTTATACTAAGTTTAGTTAGAGGGGTTTAATAAGGTTAGCTGCCTCTCCTTTTAGTTAACTTAGGGCGTAGCAAAGTTAGTTAGCTTTAGTTAGGTAATAGTTAACGTTACTAGTTAGCTTATTCTTAAGCTAGCTTAAAAATAATTAAAGCTCTTACTGTTTATTAGTAAATACTAGGGGGTCGGATAATTATTTAGATTATTATAGTGTAGTAGCTAGTTTAAGGTAAACAGCTATTATAGGTTCGGGGCTTATATTCCGTATATTATCTCCAGAAATAGTATTTGGTCTTAAGGCCCTAATATAAGCATCTTAAGCGTACGGATTTCTTCTTAAAGGTCCTTAATTAGTTGCCAGTATAATACTTCTTATTTAGCTTATTATTAATTTAAAGTAGCTTAGTTTTATATAAGAGTGACTATAAAAGACTTTTATATCTCTACTAGTTATTCTTAAAGTACGGATATAATACTAGTGGCCGTTACGGGAGTTTTAGGGTTGTTTTATATTTCGGAGGTAGTATATAAAGTTAACGTAACGTAGTATTACAGAGTAAGTATAAGCGACGATAATATATAGTAAAGTAGATATTATTAAGTTATATATATAAACTGTATAATAAGATTAAGACATTATATAAGGAAAGAAGGTAGGAAAACGGAAAGCAAGGGTATATATTATGGATTTAGCTACTTAGTTAATATATATATAGAGTAGAATAGGATTTAGGTGGTAGTTCTAGCAGAACTTAGCAGGATTTAGTAGAACTTAGTAGAATATAGCAGAATGCGGCAGATTGCCGTTAGATTGCTATAGATTGCGGCAAATTGCGGTCTCGTAGTTAGTCTTTAGTTACTAGGTTAGTGGAAATAGGTAGATGTGTATAAGGTATTACAGGGGTGTCCTGTAACAGCTACGCTAAATATATAGCATAGGAGTACTAGATTTAAAAGTATATACACTAAATCTTAAGAGATAAGTCTCTTTAACTAACTAATTAATACCTTAACTATATTTAATAGCCTAAGGGCAAATATAGGAGCAATATATTAGTAACGTAGGGGATTATAAGAAAAGGATTATAAGAAAGGATTATAGACTATATCTTAATAGTTAAAGATAACGGTAAGTTAAGGCTCTATATATTAAATCCTATACAGTTTATCAGACCTCTAGTGTCCCCTACCTATATATACGCGTGTAATATATAGCAATTTCGGTAATTACTAGTTAAGTATACTATCTAGCGTAGATACTATACGCTTGTTAAAAGAGATATGCACCTACAAGAAAGGCAAAGCGTTTAATTTTTTAAGCTTAATTATAAGGGTTAAACTTAAAATTCTTTAGTATGTATAAAGCGAAATTGCTATATGCGTTGCGCGCGTATATAGGGGGGGATACTAAAGGTCTAATAAACTATAATAAAAGGTTTTATAGAACTATACTAGAATACTAAATTATTTATAATACTTATAATTAATTATAGACCAGTATAAAGGCTTAAAAGTAGAGTTATATAAAAATCCCTATATTAGCCTAGGTAGTTACTAGTATACTTTTAATAGGCTTCTAATAGATCTTCTAATAATCCTTATATCTTTTCTCTAGTTATATTTTTTTCTTATTAAGGTTTTTTAGGAGTTTAAAGTAGGAGTTAAATAGATAGATAATATATAGCAGCATACTAATATCTCTCTAATATCTCTCTAAACCCCTTCTAGGATAAGTCCTTATAATCTCCCTACTATAAGGTAATAGTAATTAGGGGCTAACTATAAGAGGAGGGGGGGCAATATAAGGGATATTATTGTGGACACCTTAAGTTGCCCTTAGGACAACCCCTAAATGCCCCTTAGATAGTTACTGGTTACGTACTAAAGGCATATACCCGTAGTATATAGTCTTTACAATCCCAAAGGCCTTACCTTCTTAAAAATTTATCTCTCTTACTAATCTATCCTATTCTACAATTGTGTCCTTATAGCCCCCTATCTATAAAGTCCCTTTATAGGGCGTTTATATAGGTAATTAATTATATAGACGTTTATACGGGCAATCGCGCGGCATTTATAGAGCTGTTTATAGAGACAATTGTTTTATGCAGAGCTTTTGCAGAGCTTTAGTAGAGCTCCGTATATAGCTTACCTCTAAGCTAGTCCACGAAGGTCCTCACTAAGGTCTTCGCTAAGGTCCTTATAAAGCTCTTTAACTCTACGTAGACGTAGAGCTTATAACTATATTAGGGCCCGTATAATAATATATAGGGAGTATATTGTTTTAATAGAAGGTAATACGCGCTACTACGGCTTGGCGATTTTTACCGATATTTTTTAAATAACTATAATTATATTATAAAACTGCCAATCTATGTCTATAAAGGCTTAGTTAAAAGAATAGAATCTATTAGTAGCTAGTAAACGAGAATTCTAAGATAAGGACTTAAAGAAGGTCGAGGAAAGGACACGTCTATATATATAGCGCCAAGGCTTAGCCAAGCCCCTAACTAGGGTCTATAACAGTGCCGTAATAGACTAGCTATATAACTAGCTACTAGGTTAATAGTAGGCTAAATAATTAGTGCTATAGGAGTTACGGCCTATATTAGAGCACTATTAACTATTCTTATATTGCTTATAATTTAGTTTAAAGGGTTCCTAACTTTAGCTACTTAGTATATACCTTAATTTAATAGAGGCCTTAGTTAATAGTTAAGCACTAGTTTATAAGTTCCTTTAGCGTCTATATAGTAGTAAAAACTTATAGTATAGCTCGCTATAGGTCTAAGGTAAGCTTATTAAATAGGTCTAGTAGTAAATCTTTCTAGGGGATTTAAGCCTAGCTAGCTAGGTATAAAAAGCGGGTTTAAAAGGCCGAAAAGGTCTCTATTATTTTTATATCTAGGCCTTTATAGTTAAGGCAGGCGTTTTATACCTTAAAGAGGTCTTTATAAATAGAAGATAAATAGTTAATTATTCCTTTTCTAGAGATAAAGGGTTTTATTAAATCCTTAGTATATTATAGGCGTAGGTATATCTAGGCGTCTTTATTAGTATGGCTAAAGATATAGGCCATTCTAGCTTAGGAGGTAGGAAAATAATTGGCATTAACTTTAAGCTTATCTTGTAATTAGAGCTTCTAGTTATTAAAGATAAGATTAGTTCTATCTATAAGTAATAAGGGGTCTATAACTTTTATAGACCGTAATAGTACTATATAGGCCTTGGAGGATCTATTAAGGCGCTAAGATAGGGCCTATAGAAATATAGTAAGTCTTTAGGTATTTAATAATAACTTATTATTAAATATAGGGGTATCTCTAGCTTTAAGTAGCTCTTATAGTTATTTAATTTTAGTATTACCTACTATAAGCTCTGCCTAAGGGGTTAAAACAGTAATTGTTTTATTATTAGAGGTATTTAAAGGCCCTATAACGGCTTTACCGGCTATTATATATTTTAGCATAGTGGTAAGGGTGTTAGGTAATTCCAGGTAATTTCTTTAGGAGTTTTAGTCTATATATATCTAGTTTTTAGGGTTCCTTTTATATTCCTTTTATATTCTTAGGGTTCTAGTTCTATTCTATCCTTATAGTCCTAGTAATATCCTTAGGGTCCTATTCTATGTCCTTATCCTATTTATAGCCTAGTAGATATATTTAAGTTCCTTCTTAGGAAGAAAGAGTAGTGTAAGCTTTAGATAATATTAGCGACTTAGTTAATTAAGGCACGGGAACGGCAAAAGGGACGCGCAAGTTTGTATGATTGGATTGTCTATAAACGAGGATCTAAAGCTAAAGAAAGGAAAGGAGAGGAAGAGTAGCGCCGCTCGATGTTTTATACGATCTTCGCGACACGTGACTACAATCTGTGGCGATCTGTAGCAATCTGCTAGTACTGTAACAGAATATAAGCTTATAGAACTATAGTTTCTAAGGGGGAATAGCTTAGATAATGGGTTTGCGCTCATATTAATAAATTATTTTAAAATGTAAACTGTTAGAGAAACAGCTAAATGCCTTAAAGACATTTATTGTAAGTCTTTTTAGGGTCTATCTCATGAAGTTTATCTGCAAGCCCCATTATCAAGCGGGGTTTGACTATGGTAAAAAGCAATATATTGACACATCCAGTGATTCCTATCAAGCTCATGCAAGGCCATACCAGAAATGGATTAACAACGTGTAGGGGCCTCTAAGCTGCGGACCTTACTCCTGGAATCCAAACAAGGCTAGATATGACGAGTTGGTTCCGCAGCGCACCTTGTCCAACTATGCATACATGATTCGACTAATCCTTTCGCTAGCTGACTGCGCTTAAAATGCAGTGCATTCGCTCTCTAACATCAATAGTATATCCACGAAGGGTCTGATTTATGGGATAAGACGACGCCGACTTCCCCCTTTCCAAAAACGCGTGTACACGTGACATGCCGCTTTCGGACATTGCACCAATTGCGATACATGAAATTTGCATTGACACCAAGAATCGAGAGGGTTACCTCGATGATTCATGGGATAAAGTATAACGTACTCGGTAAGCATGTGGGCCACGCATGCATGTGGGCCACCCCACCAATTATACGAAATACGCGTCGCACTATACAACTACAACCTCAATGGCTACACCACAACAACAGAACCCTCAATTTCAAGAGGGTAGACTTCTTCTATCTATTAATGCCTATAAGTAGGGCCAATTTCTAAGTTTTCGGAAGGCCACTAGCACATACAATATAGCTAGAACGACAGCATAGCGACGCGTTAAGGGTATCTAGCCAAAACGCGGTTTTATTGCATTAAATCGCCGTCTAACAGCTACATAAGAAGAAAGCCTTAAGCAGTGGATTCTATTAATGGATTGACGCGGTATGCCGCCTAGGATTGTAATCGTACGGTAAATAGCTGGTCTACTAGCTGCGCAGCTTACCGGGCCTACTACTATACAACCTATTGGCGAGAAATGGGTATACAACTTCGTTAAGCGCCACAACGACCTATAGGCCAAGTTTAATAGAAAATATGACTATTAGTGTGCTAAATGCGAAGATCCTATACTAATTTGGGCCTAGTTTAAACGCGTATAGGATATAAAGATATAATATAGAACTTTAGATAAGGATACCTGGAATTTTAATAAGACTGGCTTTTAGATGGGTATTATTATAACTATATAAGTTGTTACAGGAACTAATCACGCTAGCTAGCCTAGAATTATACAACCAGGAAATCGCGAATAGGTTATAATTATTGAGTGCATTAGTGCGATAGGGCAGGCAATTCCACCACTTATTATCTTTAAGGCTATAATGCACTAGGCTGCTTAGTATAATATTATTCCACACAACTAGTTAATTGGCGTTAGTAAGAATGGATAGATAATAAATAAGATTGGCCTAACCTAGCTAAAACTATTCTATGAGCATATAAAGGATCGTACTGTTAGTATATATTAGCTGCTAGTACTAGATGGCCATGGCAGCCATATAAACCCCGAATTTAATTAGTTCTGCCTAGATTACTAGATTATTATTATCTATATACCAGCGTACTTATTATATCTACTATAGCCACTAAATATAGGCTGTTTCTTAGCGCTTAAGTAGGTATATAGGCGTAGCGTTAAATAAATAATATATTACGGTGTTAACCATATTAATAAGCATAAATTCCTGCCACTATATATGCAGGCTAGACAGCTAGTACTATATTAGAATAATATATAGGTAGGATTTATAGCTACTAGGCTAGTTCTATATAGCCCTAATTGCGTACTAGGACTACTACACGCCAAATATTAAACACCGTTACCCTAGTACCGTCCACAATTAAATATATCCTAGGCAGCTAAAACACCACATAATATTACTAAGCTACAGCAGCAAACAGCCCTGCTAAAACGCTATCTTAAGTAGCGCATGTATAGCCCACCAAGTCTAATAGAATAAGCCCTTAGCTAGTTAGTTAAGGGGTGCAAAATAGCAATATCTAGCGCTATGCTACTTGCTAGCAAAAATAAGAAGTTATGGGCAGAGAATTAATGCTAGAAAAGGAAGAGGGTAACTAAGCGCAAGTATATAGCTAGGGGGGGTATTCTATTAGGGGCAAAAGGGGTATCTCGTGCACTAGCTGCACAGAATATAGTGGCAGAGGGGGCAGTAGAGGCAGTGAGCGAGCGACCGCAGCGTGCACCACGCAAGTGCAGCATATGCTATTCACTAGAGCACACGGCTCGTACGTGCCCTAGACGCCAGGCAACTAGTTAGTAGCTAGCTACACTATATATAGGCGTTCGTTGTGGAGTAATTCATATTATTTGGCCTTAATACTTGGTGGGGTGGCCCACATGCATGCGTGGCCCACATGCTTACCGAGTACGTTATACAAAGGGGTTTAAAGACCTCTCATCCTAAGTACAAACGTAACTGCTTCCAAAGCTTAGACAGATGGCCATCCACTCGACCAAGTGATCGTGTTCCATCCAAAGACTTTCTGAGAGTCGGCATACCCGATCGTGGTATCCACTGAACACCAATTAGCTCCTCTTCTGCACACTATATGACCAAGAACTTCACACTCACCATAATGGTAGTATATGACGAGCCCATATGTTGGATCTTGATAAATTCCTTGGCCGCCAGGTCCATAAACCGTTCCATGACTGGCAAGCACCACAGTGCCTCCGCTAGCCGTACAGGCATTACCTCTCTTGTCAATCTATACAAAGTCAGCCCCGCCTTTGCCTACAAACCTCCGCATCGGCTTCTTCCTAGGAAGTGACTTACAAATCCTCCAGTAGCATAAGTACTTCGGCAAACCATAATACTATATTCCGCTCCAGTAGCTGGCCGACTAGTATCATATCCACAGCAAATGCCTCTGGAGAAAAATAAGTAATAGTAGCCACTGTAGTAAAACATGTAAGAGCCTTCCTCTGCGTGTGTACCACTCCTGTTATAGGCGATATTGTAGCTGTTAGTTCCTGCAGTCACGGTCGGTGTACTCGCCATGGCCACTTGGTAGATGTCGTCCCAGAAAGATCCGAAATTGAGATAGTAAGAGCTGCCAACAGCGATCAAGTTCGGATCAATGGTATTGTAGATTTTAGTTGAGTCGGAGGCTACGCCGGTCGCACCGAGGTCGGTCCAGGTGCCTACGTCCATAGTGGATGAGGTAGCGAGCCCAATGGCTGAACTTTGGGAGCCAAAGGTCGAGACGGCATAGTAGAGGTAGTAGGTACTGCCTATGAGGTGGACATCAGGAGCCTAAAGGTGGAGAAAATGTGGTTAGTATTTGCGTTAGTCACTAGATGAAACCAAGGTAAATACCCATAAGTCGGTGTTTCCAGACAAGTTGATCTTAGACCCGCTAGGGAGAGCATAGCCCTTGTATGTCCATGGCCCTGTGATTGCGGGAGCAGTATGAATGGCAATCCCGCCGCCAGTAGAGAAGCGAAAGTATGTGCCGTCAGAAGAACGACGGATTAGAGAGGGATCGTGAGCGTTGTTGCAGGTACCGCTACAAGCTCCAGGATTAGCGTACGCATTTACTGAGGATGCTAGCAAAACAACAGAAGAAATGAGCGCGGGAAAAAACCTCATGGTTTCAATTGGAAGGCGTCTAGAGAACAATATATGTACCAAGGAAAGAATGCACGTAGGGAATTAGGAGTGCGAGAAGCTATATGTAGGCAATGAAAGAGCGGGAGCGGAAGGACAAGCCCTGCTTGGTTATTGCAAGCAGGGAAGATACAACCGGTTAATAGGCTTGATTGCATTAAACGTAGAATAAAGACTACTGAGTAGTACATTCCGCAATTTCAGACGTTTCGTTGTAATTATTCCCACCCAGTCCAGTCACTTGCCTTGACTCGCGATGCCTTGCTGCTCTAGCGCGTTCCCCTCAGGCATCCAAGCAGAAGTCGTGGCAGACTTTTAGTCAGCTGGGGATCCCCACCAAAATCATATGGGGGTTCCCTAAAACACGAAAATATCACCACAACGTAAGCCAAATAAGATGAAGCTTTAGATTTCTATGCAAGCAGCTATCGCGATTAGATCTATAAAGCTTCATCTTATTTAGCTTACGTTGTGGTGATATTTTCGTGTTTTAGAGAACCTATATGATTTTGGTGAGGATCCCCGGCTGACAAAAAGTCTACCACGACTTCTGCTTGGATGCCTGCCCTCCAAACATCAAATCCCCGCTTTACTAAGATTTGTCTAACTTTACAAGTATTAACGCCTTTTTATTAAGTGATTGAATGTATATATATATATTAGCTCTACTTTACAAAGTACAGTGATGTTCACGACCAGCTTCACCCCGAGCGCTGCGAGATTTCAAATTCGCTACGCGCATCCAATCTCGCTTGATTGCCGCCAGCTGTACATAGTAATTGTAGCGAAGCCATATGCTTGGCTGCAAGAACGTCGCGATCCCGCAGTGTCGTGATCTTCACCAGATATCGTGAGGTTTCCACCCGTATGATATTGCCAAATTTCATCGACCTCTCTGCAGAGACAGCGTTGTATTCGCGTTCTGGCGGCCACAAGGGAGGCGTAGTTACGGGGGAGAAGGGGGAGAAGAGGAAGCGTACGTCTTTAATTTGATTCCCCTGGCCAACCAAGGCGTTTCTCCAGGGCAACCAAAAAGGTCCTTGCGTGTGGCCACAGCCGTTCGCTACAGGTACTACGTACGGCTAGTGGCAATCAAGCGAGGTTGGATGCGCGTAGCGAATTTGAAATCTCGCAGCGCTCGCTAAAGGGGAAGCTGGTCGTGAACATCACTGTAAGAGGCCTACGTACAGTGATGTGCACGACCAGCTTCACCCCTCCCCCTTATCGAGTTGCAGATTCGGTACGCGCATCCAATTTCGCCTGGTTGCCACCAGCTGTACATAGTAATTGTAGCGAACGGCTGTGGCTGCACGCAAGGACCTTTTTGGTTGCCCTATCGCCTTAGTTGGTTAGGAGAATCAAATTAAAGACGACGCTTCCTTTTCTCCCCCTTAACTATGCCTCCATTATGCCCGCCAAAACGCGAATACAACGCTGCCTCTGCAGAGAGGTTGACGAAATTTGGCAATATCGTACGGGTGGAAGCCTCACGATATTTGACAAAGATCACGACACTGGGAGGAAGGCCGCCAGAAGTAATGTCCTTGTAGCCAAGCATACGGCTTCGCTACAATTACTATGTACGGCTGGTGGCAACCAGGCGAAATTGGATGCGCGTACCGAATCTATAACCCGCTAAGGAGGGGGGTGAAGCTGGTCGTGCACATCACTGTAACTAAAAAGGTTAATAAAACTTAACCTATTAAACCAGTGCTCTGTTACGAGGTCTTTAAAAAATGGCAGCTTCTAAGCCTATTTCCTGGTTGTATGGTTTAAAAACTTCCTTACTTTCACTTAGTAACAATAACTTTGGAACCTTAAACACTTATTCTAGGCTATTTCCCTTTAGACATACAACCTTATCGTTTAATGTCTGATTGTTCAACGTTCATCGTTGCAATTC
>Ga0307515_10018767_pt1 | contig 12487 bp, 7 predicted proteins | sample 17_EM_MG_FD_194513 | JGI IMG/M metagenome (GOLD analysis project Ga0307515, IMG submission 194513) | Populus trichocarpa ectomycorrhiza microbial communities from riparian zone in the Pacific Northwest, United States - 17_EM | ecosystem: Host-associated > Plants > Roots > Unclassified | place... | reverse complement strand
TAAAAAAATACTATAATGCTAAGAGATCTAAGGGACCAGATCTTAAGGAGGGAGATAAAGTATAGCTACTATATAAAAATTTTAAGAGTTGACGACTAAGTAAGAAGTTGGACCATGTTAGACTAGGACCTTTTAAAATTAAGTAAAAAATTTCACCGGTTACATTTAAGTTAAACCTACTAGCCAAAATAAAAATCTACCCTATATAGTATATTATAATGCTAGAACTAGTATACGGAAATATTAAGCTACTAGTTTATAAAGCAAACACATATAAAGGACGAGAAGAAGATAAATAGCAAGTTTTAAGGATTGTTAGCTATAAGGACATTGACGATAAAATATAGTACGAGGTTAAGTAAATAGGCTATAATAAGACTACCTAGAAACCACTAAAAAATTTAAAAAACGCTATAAAAAAGGTATAGGAGTATTGGAAGAAAATAGGTTAGGTAATATTAAAGAAGAATCGCCAAAGAATGAGTCACCTAAGGGGGACCCAGGAAGAGCGACTACTAAACTACTTAGAGTTGTTCCCTTTATAGGAAGAGAGTCGGTTCTCTTATTAACAAGTTCCTATAGACCTTATTCTATAAGCTTCCACTTTTTAAAATAAACCTTTTTATAAACTTTTTTAAGATAAAGGAGACGAGTAAATGTAGTAATATAGGCCTCTAGAGCCTTCTGCTCCATATCTTAAGAACGTTCTAACTTAGTAAGGGCTTAAGTTAGCTTACTATTAAGCTTTATAGCAGTAGACTAAACATAAGACCCTATAACAAATTACTTAGGGAACTTAACAACTATTAAGGGTCATAGGATGCGTATACTTAGTATTAGTAGAAGAGCGAACGTTATAGGACAAACAAATATTTACTTTAGTGCACTTTAAATAAGAAGAGGGTTACTAAGATAAAGGACTTGCTAGCGCAACGCAAACTAATCCCTCTTTCGCATAATAAGAATAAGGAGATAACATTATTTTACTAAGCGATAATATGGCAGCAATAGTGCGGGCATAACGTTGCGCTTATAAAGAAGGGGATGCTTTAAGTATAATAAGTAACAATATTAACTAAATTAATTAGACGGATATTATACCTCTAGTAAACAACTTAGAGATATTTGGAATCTTTAAGGACGAAGATAAAGAGGAGGGAGATGGTATTACGGACGCTTTAAGTATAATATTATAACTACTTAGAGAAGAGTTAAAAGAAGCTAGTTGGTTAATATAAGTACGGTCCAGTATAGAGCCGGTAGAACCATATAATAAGGAATAGTAAGCGAGTTATATAATGTTATATAAAGTATATAAAGTATATAAAGAGAACGTACGTATAACGCGTATAATACGTACATTATATATAAGGAGGGTTTCCTAGGAGTACGGTTGTGTATTTAAAGGACTACAGTCCCTACTCTAGATAGTTCTTTCTTTGTAGTGATTCTTAGAATATAATTAGAGTTAATCTATTAGGCAACCACTCTACCAGTTATTATTACGTTGTTGACTTTAGTTTATATTACCTACACAACTAGCCTAATAATAAGCCTACCGTAGTACCTGCTACAAGGTTCCGTTATAATACGCGTCGATATATATATAATAACTTTTCTTAAAAGCCCGCACAGACGTTTTTTTGTATATAAAACAGTAGGCTCGGCGCTTTTTAGTTAATGCCGATTATATAGTAGGAAATTAATAAACAACTTTCTTAACACTAAAGTTTTATTACCACATTCTATTCCTACCTGTTCTTACTATAGGTGATTATATTGATTATAAACATATAATTATAATTAAAAGATTAATTTTAATTATGATTAATTAGATTATATAGTAATTATAACTTATATAACTAATTAAAGTATTATATGCATCTCTGATTTTATAGAGCCCCTATAAGCTTTAATATATATTAAAATAGAATAGGTAAGCAGTAGAAGAAACGCTAGGGGCCCCCTACCTATTTATACTCCGCCGGATAGAATAGGACTAGTATATAAATAATAACCGCGAAATTTTTTTTTTTACTAGCGGAGAGGTTCTTCCTAAGCGTGGTCAGAGTCTCAATTTGAATTTTAGACTGGTTTTGGCCTTATTTTTAAAACCTAACCTAACCGCTTGCATTACCGGAAAGAGGTCGGGAGACCTCTGAGCCTATATACACGGGTCGTGAGCCAAGGCCTCAGTCACATGGCAGCCCGTAGGGCCGAGCCAGTGAATGGGATATTGTCGTACACGTGACCGGCCAACGAGCTGCAGTGAATGGGCAACCACGAGGGCTGCAGAGTTTCTGGGCGTCACGGCGCTGACGATTGCATCACCCCCATCGTTTATCGGTTCTCTAGAGGCGTATCTACGATGGCTATTCTGCTTTCTCGGTCCTGCATCACAGCCATCAAATCATTGAGCCTGTACCACTAGTTGTCGGTCGTATGATTACTAACAACTTCCGTTCGAATAATAAAGTTTTGGCAAGTCCATCTATCTTTCGAATTTTCAGTTCTTAATCTTCCTCCGCCGCCGCCAAGAACATATGGATTCTCAAGGAAATCAAGCAACACTTGGTCGGAGTTTGGACCACGCTTGCTCACAAGCATCCGTTCCGACAGTGCAGGCAATTCTAATGCTTCAAGCAACGTGAGAATAGGCCGAGTCGTGATGAAGAACTTCAGAATGTCATCTACATGCGACTGGTTACCCGTCTTTAAGGAATTTGGAATGCTCATCTTTATCGTAAAAGATACCTCGCCTCGAAAATTTTCGCTCTTTGGCACAATTTCTTTGTAATACCCGCGATCGGATGATGGATAGAGTTTCGACACCTGTCGAAGGGGTTTCATGTCGAAGACTGTGAGATAAAGGGATTGAGCGGTGTGATTCTTGAAGGTAATAGTAACTCTTTCGTCGTCAAATGCTTGGAAAATATTTCCCACCAATTGTTTATTAGCATCATCCTTCGATCTTAGTACAACGCTGAATTCGGATCGACAGCTCTGGCTAACAGTGTCCTTGGATATCGTTTCAGGGCTGGGATTAAATTGTATCAAAGAACTAATGTCCTCGTTCTTCAACCCTTCGATGTTGGCAAATTTTGCCAAGTGCTCTAATACAAGGACTACTCGTTTCGTTGCATCCGGATCAGAGTCGGCGGTTATTGGAAGATTCTGGACCCTTTCCGTGCCACCGATAAAAATAGCATATTCCCTTCGGTCTGTAATACGAACTTGGAAAGATGGGAGGGAGGATACTATCCCAATTGAGTCGACCACTACTAACCACGTACTTTGGTTTAATATATGCTCCATGGTCGTATCGATACCCTGAGACAAGGCTACTTGCGCCTTTGCTCTGAAAGGTTTAGATAAGGTGGCATACCAGCCCTTACTTACACTAGCTCCATTAGGAGGTGGATGGGACTGTTCGGCTTCTGAATGAAGAGCATACACAGTTTTAATCCTGTATCTGGCGGAGTTCTGCGTGCTGTCTCTTTCAATTGATGCCATTGGATATATCTCGTATTCATCGCCCAAACAGACCATTTGTGCATATCCAACATCCAACGAAATCCGACCGTCTTCAAATATAGTTGTCACGCTGCACCCTAACGTCGAGCGTTGGTCTTGGCTTCCAGCTGCGAGGAAAATGGAAGTATCATTTCCAAGGAGTACAGGATGTTGTTGGGGCAGCGGAACATGCAATTCAGCGCAAATATGTCGATAGATAGCCCCTAACGTGATCTCAACACGGTTTCTTGAGGCCATACTAAGCGCCTTGAAGAGGAAATAGGTCAAAGCGCCATGGCTCCGGCCATCCCTTCCTGAACACTCTACAGCAATTTCACTGGGACCGCACGCTCCTATTAAGGTGTATCCTCGTGGCCTAAGCAGCCAGTGCTGGTCCGTTGAAGCATCTCGATTCACATTTCCTGTCGGTGTCGACGACAGAGGCCGATAAATCGGAGAATATGCGGATGCAACATCATTGTCCCAAGGCACACCTCGGATGGAGAGCTTGCCGCCTCGTGAGACAGCCCCGGAATGACAGCAATCTAGCACAACTGTGAGCTTCAAGCCCTTCCGAACCACTTCGTCCAGCAGAGCTGCAAGCTCGATTCCGCGGAGGTAACGCACGTCATTCTTGCGGTCGAAGAGAACAAGTGCTGCATCGCTCCCAAAATCCTCTTGGTATTCCTCAGCTGTCGTAGGGCTTAACGTCCCGTGACCAGAATAATGGATATACACGTCATCTCCCGGCGATGCTGCATTGGTCACTCTTTTGAGCTCGCTGGTGATGTTGTCGTATGTTGGCCACGAAGACTCCGGCCCATCAGGCTCTGTTTGCGTCGCCTCGTTGCGGTTGATGGCAACCAGCTTGGTGAGGCTGGCCAGCGTGTGGTTCTGGGAAAGGTAGAGCTGAATATCATCCACATCATTGACGGCACCTTCCAAGCGTCTACTAGGGTCAGTGTAGAAGTCGATCCCGATCAGAATGGCCCATTTAGAAGGCATGGGTGTTATTTCGCCTGAATAACCAATGTGCCGAAATGGACGTGTTAAAGCTGACTGATCTAAGGTTGGTTGGGCCCTCTAGTTACGTACATCGGTCCTTCGGCTGTGACGAGAAAAGACGAAAAGAAAGCCCCCGGTCCCCTCCCCAGTTACCGAGCGATACGCATCAGACCCCGCATCTACGGTACCACCCGCGACCGGAATTCCTAAATATGTCATATCGTGCAAACTTCCTCGACTCACTGACGAATCTTTTCCTTTATTTCTTTCAACCTGACTTTTACGACGTCTCGCGCTATATCCATCTCGGTCTCTCGGGGCTTTTTTGGGTCCTCGAAGTCGGATTCTGCAGCCTGTACCTACGAACCTGTCGCATCTCTCAGAAATGTCGGCAGAGCCAATGCAGAACGCTTAGCTTGCACGTTGAGGCTCAATGTCGTTGGATGATGAGCAGGCTTGGCGAGCTGGAAAATTTTCGTTCTTCAATAAGACACGCACGTCGAACACAACCTTCGAGCCCCAATAAGAGGAACGATACCTCATCTCGAATCGATCATGAATTAAGCCTTGAGTCGCGTCCCTCGATCAAACTGAGACCTAACTCAACACTCATCACGCTTCATGAACGACGCGATACTTACAACAATTGACACACCAATACACACGAACCCTGAATGCACGGCTATCAACTCTCTGTGAGGCGGGCACTGGGGGGGCCTACATAGAGAGGGAGCCGGGCCAATATATGACGGTATTCTGACGCTTACGGGCCTAGGCACGGCCGCCGGCTAGAGTTCAACAAGACACATAGAAGGACACATGATATGGAAGATGGCAGGTTGACAGGGATAGCCAGCTCAAATCCATGAGAGGCTACTGACGTCTCGTCGACGTCCTCTAGCGTAGAGAGCTGAGTGCAGGCTTGTTGACGTGCATTGGACAGAGAAATGACAGTAGGCTTGTAGATGGATCTGCCCTGTCAGCGCTCTGTCGATGAGGACGGCTAAATTGTACATATCTCTGAGGTAGATCCAAGTTGGCATAGCTCATATGGGCTGAAACAGTCTAAGAACGCTACTACTACTACTCAAGGCTTTTCGCTGAGGCGCGCCTGTTCAACCTCTCGGCCCTCGTTGATAACATTTCCGTCTTCAGTCTCCAACAAGTACGTGGGCGGCGTCAAATTGATGTTAACTTTCACGACTACGCACGGGCCTTCGGGGCCACTCCCTAAATCAATGTATACGGGTTGATTGACTCTGAATCGTGGAGCCTGACAGTCCCAATCAGTCTCATCGCTCTGAGAGGAACTCATACCCTTACGTTTGGGTCTTGACTGATCCACGGCCGTTTGCCCTTGAATTGTATTTCGGTGCCCGCAAAAGGATCGCTGCAAAAAGTCAATAGGATTGAATCTTGAGCTCCATAATTTCCCCAGCTTACCTAACCGGTCCTTCGTTTCCTTTTTTGGAGGTCATCGTTCCTATAGCGCTGCCTCAATATCAATCCAATCTTGGCTTGATGAAGCTATAGTTCCTGCTATCAGACTACGACGATGGGACTGGTCTGATAAGGCTGGGAGCCATTAGGCAGCAGCGAAAGTCACGAGGATAAGTTGCAACAAGCAGGGCTGGCCACTAGATTGAACCCAAGGAAGGCTGAAAAGCTTTTTGCGTAACGATTCTTTTATTCTCTTGCCTGTATCCAGCGCTGCCGATCATGGCAAGCGCTACAACGACTCTCGATGGTAAGTTGCTGATATTCGCTCTAGTACCAAATGTCTAATAGCCGAAGTTGAGGCGCAGAGGTCCCGCAAGCCAAACTGGAAGAAATATTGCAGTGTTTCTTGCCCAACCTGGATTCAAAAAGTGGGGAGTTACTGGTTTTCAACCACCGCTAGTAACACAACCAAAGCATCGAGAAAGTGGAGTAAGTGAAAAACCTTGTCCTATTAGTTTAGGTAATTGGTATTAATTTTACCGCAGTTGAAGATTACCCTCAAGGGTATCCACGCTTTGCTGCGCTCATAGGAAACGATGTGGGCTTTGCCTTGTCACGTCGTTTTTCTGTCGCTCGGGCACGTCTCCTACTAAAAAAGCAGGATAGGGTGTCGCATTTAGAACAACAACTTGAAGAACTGGATCAGGATGAATCTCGCCCGCTCTTTCTTGGGAGCATTCGCAGGGATCGAAACCCGAGGAGGGAAATTGTCTTGCAAGAATTGGACGCAGCTCTCGCTGACTATGGTATGTATACGTTACGCAGACCCCACGAATGAGCATAATGGAGCTGATCTTACTCCAGATGCATTGTTAGAGAGGAATGCGAGAATTTTGCATTTACCGGCTGCAGCGGAAAGACATACGGCAAGTCTCTCAAATTGGATCGAATTCACGGGAAGCATTTGTCGAAATGAGACCGGTTTCCTTCAAGAGTCGGATTTATGCACCATCGCAAAATCAGGAGATGATGGTCTTTCTACGACTGAACAATTCGTGGAACGATCCTTTGTGTGGTTTTTATCCTGTTCAGGAAGAGTAAGTGCGGCACTTTCCTCTAACCATTTAACTTACTCGGTTTTCAACCTCGACGTCTAGTTAGGCCCAACTGATCATTGTTACAGTCACCTCCATCCACTGTATCCAAAGACTTACGTATCTTCATTTTTAAAGGGACTACCCTCCGAGTGATTACGAGGCTGCTTACCACCTGGATTATCGTTGCAATGTTGCTCGTGCCAGTAGTTGTTATACGTGCTATCCGAAGCACGGCGCTCCAAATATCTTGTGTCCTTGTAGCGTCAGGTCTTTTTATCTTGGTATTATCCACTATTGTGAATGCCAGAACGGCCGATATCTTCATTGCCGGTCCAACGTAAGCAAACCCCACCGATGTTTATCCCCACACATCCCACCTTCGAGGTTAAACATGCTGACTGAGATATATGATAGATATGCCGCATTACTTGTAGTGTTTATTGCTACCAAATGCAACAGCGCATAACACGTGTTTTCGATATTTCTCTAGCCAAATTCAACCACCGTCACATCGAATTCGTGACGATATCATATCAGCCACGCACACCTACAATGTTCACAATGCGGGTGATTTGGAACAAGAAATCGGAAAGCTCCGGAAGTACTCCACGCCTCTCCTAACACCCAAGGTGAATGAACGGTGCCCATTTCAATATATCCCTCCAATTGTCCCCTGTGTTGCGATAGCAGAGCACAGCCTTGTGCAATGCCTCAGCTACAGACCTGTTCCCGTCTTTAGCGCAATATCTTAGCTCCTCATAGAATCTCTTTGCCACTTCTACGGATGCATCGTCATCGGCGCCCCATAGTGTACAAATAACATGTGGAAAACCGAGTAGCTGGAAAGTACTTGCGAGATGAATGTCTTCGTCGACCAAATCTTGCACCTTGCTTTCAGCTGTCGAGCAGGCCGAAAGATAGATAATTTGCGCACAATTGGACGAAACAGTGTCTAGGTCTTCCACAGTCAATCTCTCAACAATTCCTCTTGCCTGACCAGCGTTCTTTCGTCCGAGAAGTAAGGCACTTTTTGCGGGATTGATCCGATCGGCCGCGCCATGACAAGCAAAGTGCGCAACTGTGCACGATTTAAGCGCCGAAAGAACCTCTTGCTTGCTAGGATATTCGAGAGAGTTTACAGACGCCCAAGGCTTTACGTGCCTTTTAATTGCCGCAACCTCATCTGTGACGTTAAGGTCATCGTATCCTGGAGTTGTAGGCATCGACACTAGCATAACCTCTTGTCTGTTCCCTTGTATGGCTTCCTGAGACCTCTCTTGGATAAACTGGAGAGCCTTCAATGTAGGGGCGTATGATGACAAAACATGACTCAGCGTATTTTCTGTAGATCCGGGCGAGTGATCTCCCGCAGCATGCAACGGCGCAAATCCTAATTTCCCACGACCAACCCACCATATGCGTGGTATACTCTCCGCAGTCCTTAGATCCGACGTCTCTCTGAAAACTCCAAGCTCTTGAAGGATCGGTTTCACGGCTGCTTTCCAAAGGAATTCGAGATGTTCGGATAGATTGAACGGCGGAGGATATGCATCTTCATCGTCATATATATCTTCATCGTCATCAGTTATCAATGCGTCCCGCCTGCTGGAGTTGCCGCCTCGAGCTAATCGGCATATCAAAACTGCCGTATTTTCCTCGTGAAGCTCAGGTAAGGGTAGAACCCAGATGCGTTTAGGCGTTATTAGAAAGGCTTCGCTGCTGATAGCACTGCTGTTCAGACATGCAATATAACCGTTTTTGGCTAGTTCTTGCATGTCCTTTTCCGTCGGAGACAGAAGAAATCTTTCGAAGCCCGGATGGGTTCTGATTTCATCCCTTGTCTCATCTAAATCCTTGTGAAACTGCTGGAGCCTTGCATATGTACCCGCATAACTTTGTTGTAGACTGTCACTAGTATGAAAAGTTGGCTTATTGAGTTGAATGCTCGCAATCTCTTCTTGGAATTTTGTATACCGAGACCACAACCTCGGATGCTTGTCTTTGAGAAGGGCTGTGTCAGATCTTGCGTTAATTGCGATGCTAGCAATAATTCCACGGCAGTTCTCAAGAGCGTAGAGCGATTCCATTGGGGACCTATGGGATCTGCAAAAGACAGAAGCTGCGAGTATGCCTAATCCGGACAGTTTTGGAAGCATATATTGCATGTCGTCTCGAGAGTTTGTAGGCGATGTAACCTTTGGAACAAGTACTAGAGTCTGGTCAAGTACTTTAATAGCTCCTTCCAAATCGTCTCCCATTGCTAGACTCCAGGCAGCCAAAGACCCGCCAATAACCCGGTGGAGAGGGAAACCGTTGGAGCAAGAAAGTGCTTGTTGATAAACTTCCGTTGATTCGCGAAGGCCTTGATTTATATTTGAGGAGAATAATCGATATCGATCGAACAGAAGATGTCCAACGTGCAGCAAGAACATAGCACGGTCAGGATTATCTTTAGACGAAGCATCTATGGCTCGACGGCTATAATGAATCGCTTCGTCCAGGTCCGTTATATTGCCTGTTTGTTGATAACGAAGCTCATACACAGAACTGAGGCCGTCTAAATATGCCATGTATTCCGGATGCTTCTCAGATGTGATGCTTAGCGTCTCTTGTTGATGCTGGGCTGCAAGCTCGAGATCAGAGCCCTTTCGTTCTCTTTTGAATCGAACTCTGTATGCATGTGCAAGGTTATTCAAGTACGTTGGACGGTAAATGTGGTTCTTTGCGAGAGTCTGAACAGCCTCGCCACCAAATTTAATAGCACGATCTAAGTCGTGTATTTGGTGACGCCGTTGGAAGCGACGGCGAAGTCCGCTGCTTAGGCTTGCTAAGTACTCTGCACGTTTAGGAAATTCCCTTGGGGTAGCATCCACGGCGGTCTCGAAATGTTGAATTGCATGCTCTAAGTCGGTCATATGGCCTGTTAGCTCGAATCGGTCTGTGAGACTAATCGCGAGATTAACTGAATAATTCGCATGAGCCGAATCGTATTTACCCGATTCATCTAGAGCCCGTTCTCCATAGACAATGGCTTCGTTTATGTCAGATAGAAACCCAGTTAGCCGGAATCGACATCGAAGTATACTTCCAAGGGTGCAAAGGTCATTTGCACAGCCCGGATGGCCTTTAGGACGAGCCTCCAGTGCTTGCTGTGTATATTTCTCCGCCGTCTGCAGATCTGCCTCAAGACCTTTTTGTTCAAATCGCTGCAGGAATATTATGCCAAGATAGCGTAAAAACGTTGCCTGGTGAAAGTGGTTGTCCAGAAGAGAATCTACAGCCTGCTGGCCATATGACATGGCTTGATTGAGGTATTCTTCCTGGCCTTTGGCCTGAAAGAGGGCATGCAATACTACTCCCAGGTTGACGAGACGTATTGCATTATTGGCGCTATCACTCCCTGGGTCAACAGCCATCTTGCTATACAAAACAGCCTGCTCTAGGTCGGTCAACCGCCCTGACCGAGTATAAAGATCGTTGTATCTAGCTCCAAGGTTCCCTACATGCCATGGATAGTCTGGATGGTTGTCATTCGTTGAATCTAGAGCTTGGTGTCCATATGCAATAGCCTGATTTAGGTCTTCCATATTGCTTTTTATCAAAAAGCGAGTATGGAAGGCGTTCCCGACATTGGTGAGATAGCTTGGCCAGTCTGGGTCGTTTGCCCGCGTATCATTCACAATTTGCTGCCCAAATGAAATCGCTTTTTCCAGATCGCCTTCCTCCCATGTTTGCTCGTATCGAGATGCTAACGAAACTACCATTTGGTTAAGATACGCTATATAGTTCGAGTCTTCCTTTGGGGTGACGTCAACAGCCCGCTGTCCGTACATGATGGCTTGGTTTAAGTCTTCCAACTTGACTGATCTTTTGTACCGTTCCAACAGTCTAACTGCTAGGCTCCCAAGTTGCCTTGAATAGTCCGTATGCCGTACTGACATAGCAGCTATGGCCTTCTCACCACATGACACTGCCTGATCCAAGTCTGACAACTCATTCTTCATTTGATACCGCAAATAGAGTCCAACTCCAAGTTCCTTGAGATATTCTCCGCGGCTAGGATGGTCTTGTTCTGCCGATTCAACCGCTTCCTCCTGACAGAGAATGGCCCGATTGACGTCTTCAATCTGATTACATACTTGGAATCGGGTATAAAGCCCTGTCCATAGGGCTTTCAGATGTTCTATGCGGGCAGGTTGTCCGCTTGGCACAGCCTCTACAGCTTGCTGTGCATATGAAATAGCAGCATCCAGTTCAGCTATTTCTCCGGTTTTCAGCCAACGGCTTCTCGCTTTAGCCATAAGGCTGGTGAAATGCTTTGCATCGTTGGACTTAGTCGTGCCTCGAAATCGATTTCGAATCCCATACCAGAGCCCTATCGAAGTCTTCTGCAGGGTTTGATCGGCGCTCTGTTTTGATATCTGTGACTGTCCGTTCATATTCGGCAATCTACTTCAACTTCGCTTTAATGGTATCTGAGGCTGAACTGATAACCTGGAACAAAATTAGAGATGCCAGTTATTTAGAGCACAACCCGGCGATGATCGAGCTATACCTGTATTTCGGTAGGATAATTCTGCACGATCTCGGAAGACTGTGGATAAATACAGTTGAGTGAGCGTCGTTTATCGAACCCACAGAGCTGTGAGGCTGTTCCTGTGTTGTAGGGAGTGTTACGGTCCTGTTCAGTTAGAAGGCAGTCGCGGCTGAATGCAGCATCATAAAAGATCGTTTATGTAAGCTCACTAACAGCCAGCATTACACCCCACCAAAATTTTATGAGGTGTAATGCTAGCTATTTAAAGACCTAGCAAACGTTAGTTAACAGCTGTAAATAACTTAAAATAAAGCTTAAGTCTAGCCTAATTAGTATAATTATATAGGACCCAGTGTTTTTATCAATATTCAACATCAATATGAGGTCGTATTGATATTTATATTGAATCGCTAACTTATATTGAAAATATATTAAATATTGATTATTAAATTTAATATATAGAGCTTTAGTATTGTATTCTTATAAAAATAGGGCTCTGCGGGGCTTTAGAATTCGACTAATCTCCTACTAATATTAATATAGTGATCCTTGGCTTGGTATTATATTAAATTACTCTATAATAATATTATTAGTAGTAATAATGGGAGGTAAGGAAGGCATCGCGTTAATTATAAAGTGGAGCAAGTATAGGGGTGTAAAAATTGAAGATACTGTAAGGGTTATTTTGGCCCTTACGGAGGTCGTTAACAAAAGTTCTTGCACCTTCCTAATTAGGAAAGTATGCGACTGCGCACACGTAATCATGGGTGCGCAGCTATCAGCCTACCCTACGTAAATTTAGACACGACCCCACTACAACTGCGTAATTTTTAGCACTGCTACGTGAGCCGTGATACCAGCTGCGTAAATTGTAGCACTAATAAATTATAACAAT
>Ga0307515_10018766_pt1 | contig 12487 bp, 10 predicted proteins | sample 17_EM_MG_FD_194513 | JGI IMG/M metagenome (GOLD analysis project Ga0307515, IMG submission 194513) | Populus trichocarpa ectomycorrhiza microbial communities from riparian zone in the Pacific Northwest, United States - 17_EM | ecosystem: Host-associated > Plants > Roots > Unclassified | place... | reverse complement strand
CACTCTCTTTATATACAATTCATCTGCCACCCTCGAACCATTCTTCATGCTCCGATGTACCATTCGAATCTCATCCCATGATCTTACACACCACTCCGTTATTCCTTATCGTAACAACCTCGCCACCTCTCCTGATGTCGCAACACCTCAACTCACTTCTTTATCTATACTAAATTATACCGCCACCATCTTGCCGCTCCTTCCGCGTCTTCCAACGTCTCCGCCTTTCCGTAACACAATTCCTTCCACACCTTCCGTATCTTTCTTCTATATTTCCCAAGTACCTTCGTACCTTCTTACGCCGTGACACGCCATGTGGTACGATAGAAAATATGTCGCACGCCACATTGGGGAGATCGGTGGACTCTGAGTGCGTTTCCTCTTGCCGCCACCACCAGTCGGTTATGTGCGGTATCTTCAATGTGCTGCTACTCTCCATTCAGTTGGAGTGGTAATTAATGAGATTTGGATTAATTTGCCCCCAGTTGTTTGCTGGTTCCGGTGGTGATTTCAAATAGAGCCTGGCGGTGGTCGATAAGCGTGCTGCGCGTTCACTTTGTCCGGGTGTTGTTTCAGCCACATTGGTAGTTGTCAAGTATTCTTCATCATCCCTGGACAAATCATATGGATCAAGGGATAATTGACCGGATGCTGAAGCTATTCTGGAGGGGACAAGATTACTGCTTGGCACGTTTTCGGGTGTATTGACAGGCACACGTTGATGTTCGGCTCAATATTCATTCTCCACATACTACAGAAAGGCCTCCTTGTATTTGGTAGTATAGGATGTCTTGTCCTCAGGATAAATATATATTTCCTTGTCCCACTTCTGAAACGATTGCAACTTCCAGAAAGGATCAAGGCTCTGTGCAGAAATGAGAAGCATACCTGTTGTTGGAGTAACTTCAGCATGAGATTTAGACAGCTTCTGTCTAGCTAACTTTGCGGCGAAGAACAAGTCCTCTGTCCATTGAGTGGTCTTTTCAGCCAAAGCTCACACATAGCCATCCGTATGATCAAATATGTCATTGTAGACTGTGATAACGTGATACAATGTGACTGTATGCCTCTTCGACATCCATAGAGTCCCATATCGGAATGGCCTCAATACTTCCACGAGGTATGTAACAATGGTCCATTCATCCTGGGTTGTGAAGAGTGGCCAGTAATGGCTGAATTTTGGATTGTGGAGCCACTCGCGTGTGATTTCTCGTAATCAGTAGGAGCGCTTAAGCAACTCCTATATTGAGTTCCAACGTTTCTTCACATCCATAATAGGGAGTGCTGCGATGCGGACTTTGGCTTTCCGACAGACAATGAACTCGTTTTGTCGACCTGGTGTCAGCGTAATCAATATAGCACGCATTCTCTGCTATATGAAGGTCAGTTTCAGGACTTTCAAAATATCATGAAATATGTACTTTCTTAATTATCTTTGCTAAACCTGATCTCATGCCCGACACCTTATTGATTCTAGCATTCCCCTCTTTTTGAAGTCTTTCACTCTTTCCAATGTCTATGCTTTCAGTATCTCCAAATTGCTGATCACGCTCATGGGCTTACCAAGACTTGGTGCGGCCTTTTACACCCAGACTGCTTATGAATGCACCTAATGCCAGCTGTATGATGTGCGCCATACATGGTATGTGGTTCCTCAATGCAGGCCACTCGAATCTGGAGGCCTCAAGTGTTGATTGCAGTTTGCGTGTCATTGAGTAATTTGAGGAAGCATTATCTGTCGTAATTTCAAGCAAACGGCTGTTGGTAAGATCAAAATGATCAAGCATATCCTTCAAATGTATGGCTAGCGTTGCTACAGTGTGTTGGCCTTTGACCTATCATCCGGAATTAGCTCTCGAAAGCGGAACTGAATAGGCGATCAATGTCATCGAAAGCAACTTTTACTTCATGCAATGCCCAATGTAGATCCACTTAGTAAGTCATGTCCGACGTTATGGCGAGTTTGTTCATACAGGTCCATCCATCCAACGCTAAACTAACTTTATTTTGAGTTGGGTATTGCTTTTTGATTGCATTCACGGTCAGTGCATATTCCTTCCGGCAAATGTTGCTAACCGTGGTGGCGCAAGGAAGCACAACGTTGATTCATAATGCCATATATGACTGTCGTAGCTTGAGAATCGATATATTTTCGACGGAATATGAGACAAAACAAATCGCAATATGAGGTAGCGATGACACGTGTATTGGTGAAAATTGGAGGCTTCAAAGTCCTTAGCTGCCAGTTTACAGCGTTTTGTCTGTCATTTCGGTCGATATGGATCAACCTTGATGTCAAATATGAATTTCCTCTGCGAACTTAGCATTGTAATTCCTCAACTTCGTTGCCTCTTCAGGATGGCGAACACCGTTTCATCGCCTGTCGAACTAGTCAATTCAGACACTTCCGACTCTCTTAATTTGTTTAACTTTGTGATATGAGCTTTTGCAAGCAAGTTTTTCCCCATTGAGCGGGTCCCATGTTCTGATGGATGGCGAAGAACTTGATGACAAACAATATAGACGATTCCAGGGCTGCTGGTCTCCTCAATTCCACAGTGCAGATAAAATCGCCACAAAGGCACATGTCTAGAACTATTCCAAGCAAGAGAACGTTTCGAGCCTACATTCATTGAAGCCCACCAACCATTGAAGACGCTTTGTAAAGTAGTGTCGCCCAATTCTCAAATAAAAACACTTTCATTTTTGGAAGAGATCAGAACCTCTAGCATTGAGGTATTTAAAGATTGTGAATCCGACATGGCGGTAGGAATGAGAAAGCTTGGTAGTCCGACTCCATTGACTGCCAAAAGTAATGTTACAGTACAGCAGAATGCTGGTTCTCAAATATTGACTCTAGAGCTACAAGCAAAAAATCAAATCTCTGAGACATTGCATGCATATTTGTGAAGTTGTATACAAGGACATATTGAAAAGACTGACCGCATACAACTCAATTTGGGAACAGCGCAATGCACTTCATTGCAGTGTAGCTTACTAAGTCTCCACAAAAATTGTTGACGCTCCGTGCGCGCTCAATTGTAGGAGGCTGACACGATATCGTAACAAGTGTTTTCTGCCAATAAAGGCTGCTGATAGGTTGATTGTGGGTTAGCTGCTTTCCTTTGCCCTTAGATTATACAAAATGCAAGATGAAAAAACTTTGACGCTCCGTTGACGCTCATTGTAGAACATAGTAGCGATGCTGTTGCATGTATTTCGGCCTAGAAGGGAGGCCGATCGTTCGATTATGGAATAATGTAGTCGCATAGCCCCTTGATTATCGACGATGCACGGCTTACATTCTTGACTCTCCTTTGACCCTCATTTTTAGGGTATAGGTACGATGTCGTCGAAGGAATTTTTGCCTAGAAAGGCGGCCGATAGTTCGATTACGGGTTATTGTCGCAGCACAGCCCCTTGATTATTCAATATGCAGGGTCTAAAACTGTTGACAATCCATTGACACTCATTTTTAGAGCATAGGCACAATGTTGTCAAGTATTTTTGCCCAGAAAGGCTGTTGATATTTCGATTATGGGTTAATGTCGCCACACAGCCCCATAATTAATCAAGATGCAACTCCTGAAATTGTTGAGGCTCGGTTGACGCTCATTTTCTTGGCATAGGTATGTTGTCGTCAAAAGACTTTTTGCCTAGAAAAGCGGCCGACAGTTTGATTACTGGTTGATGTTTGATTGTGGAAGATGCAAGGCCTAAAATTGTTAATGCTGTGTTGACACTCATATTTAAGATATAGCAGGGATGTTGTCACAAGTATTTTTGCATCGAAACGCGGCTGATAGGTCGAGTGTGTGGTAATATTGCCGCGCATCCCTTGGGGTTTTCCAATATTCAAGGCCAAAAATCATTAACACTCTGTTGACGCTCACAATAATCACATCGAAACACCCTTTGTACACTCACCAATTATATGTAACGAATTGTATACTCACTGTTGACACCGAACATTGCGTCGCTGAATGTGACTGTTTGCATCCAGGAGCTTTGCGACCTCTCGATTTCTGGTCATCCTCTATCCATGTTAACCGAGTGAGAAAGAATGTGACTCTATCACATTCTGGCACTTTCTGCCGGCAATTTACGGCATGTAGATCATTTTACTAGATTTTGGTAAATATAGCTCGACTTCCTCACCTTTCCTGATCCAACTCCTTCTCCTCGATTTCGATGACATACCATAAGAAATTTCAAATATCCCAATCGTGTGAACCAGGTCTGTGCGGAGATTTATGCAGTTGGATGCATGGATAGATGCAGCATAACAGTCGTCATTTAGACAGATTCGCATTGTGTGTGGACTGCTCCTCCTATGACACAGTTGACATCACTCACTTAAATTATGTTTGTATATTTCGTCACTAATTTAGCTGTTGCTTTCTCACTTCACAGTAACCCGCAAATACAAATCGAATGTTTTGACTGTCCCAGAGCCAGATTTAGATTCTAGAAATTTCGGGTGGTGCGTTGTACCCTTGCACATGCACAGACGAATTATCGTGTCTCACAATTTGGTCACTGAAATCCAGTAAACGCTGACACATAGCAAAATTGGTACACATAGTTCTTTTCACCAAGATATGATGTCAATGATACAAATTTGCCTCTCCACTACTCCGCGGATGTAGGAGCCGTCACCATGTCTCTGTCCAAATCTGATTGGTATATGGTGATTAGCTGGTGAGGCTATATGCAGGGGCAAAAGCTTACAAGTTCAACAGACTTTGCATCCTGAATGTGTGATGAAGTGGGCGCTGTGGGGGAGGCAAGACGTGATATACTAGTGTTCGACAGCGGCTTCCCAGAACCTAGCCTGATATCACTACTTCTTGGTCGAGAAGTCCCTTGCGGCATTCACGATATTCCGGTGACAATGTCAAGCCACTCCATCAGCTCTCCAATCGTTCTTGGAGAAGGTGTCACTGAATCTTCAACTGTTCGTAGTTGAATGACAGCCGCAACCTGTAATGCGGATGTGCCATACTTCTTGTCTCTTCCACAGAAATAGTCGGCTGCATCCTCCCCTCCCGGTGGTGTGAATTGGTCAAGATTCATCTGCTTCTAACAAAACCTCTCCATACCCTGCAGCACCGTTCTGGTGATTGTGCCCATTACCCTAGCAGGTTCGTCATCGTCGCTCAGCTGGGCGTGCTCTGTGACTTCATCATCCTCATCTTCCCCATCCTCCCCATCGTCGGAACTTGCAAGATCACAGAGACTGTCTCTGATCGCAACCATCATCTGGTGAAAAGAATTTTCGGGCTATCTGTTCATTAATCCCGTGTTTTCAGCTTTCCTCCTCTGTTCCTGCTCTTGCTGAACCACTGCCTCTGCGTCTTGAACTCGCTTTGTTGCCCCAGCGGTCTCTCTCTCAAGATAATCCTTGATCCATGTTGTTTACTCTTCATTGCTTACGAAGTGCGTTTCCCGTTGTTTCTCGGCTGCAAGCTTCTTTTTGGATTGCAAGCTGTGCATTGCTCCAAGGGCTCGGACTCTCTCCGCTTCCAAGCCGTTCTTGCCTTCATTCGGTGAATGAGGTCGTTGGGTGGACCGATTTGTTCATTTACCATAATTGCCCTCCGGAAGCGGCAAAAAGTTCTGTTTAAGAGCATTGACCATTGCAATTTGCCTTGATTTCGTTGTTGGGCGAGATGTTGGATGTTGCAACATATGAATGATATGGAGGCAAGCTTCGTCCTTTATGTCAAGGTCGGTACATTTACTCATCTTGAAGAAAGCAAAAACTCGCTTTTGAATGTCAATAAAACGGGAATAGTTAAGCTAACCGTACAACATGACTTGATTGCTAGCATCAGTTTCGTGTAATATCCCGGGGATTCTTTGAGACAAACATCAGCAGATGTTCTCTCCCTCATATAATGTCGTATTTATGTCTGACAATCATGCAATTCCGGCTGTTGTATACCGCAATTTATCCCTGGTAACTAATACACAACATCAGACCTACTTATGGCACATTGCGGGGCAGTGGGAAACCTCTGCAACTTGTGGCCATACACATCAGGATTCATCTTGAGTATATGGAACATCTTGGCTGCTACTTATTCTATTCTGACATGAAGCTAACTATGTAGTCCTCAGGACTTCCCACTTCTTTTCGTTATCATCTTCCTGTCCTATTCCACACAAGCAAATCATGGAAACACAAGCACTCCAGCCAGGAGCGAGCAGATCGAAATCAAGCCGATTGGCGGCCGATACATTGAATACGTCACTGATTGGGACACAGCAAGAACGCAGACACCAGTTAGCCCACTGCGACGCTGCCGATGCAGCCACCAGAAATATGACCCAGAATGTCCATTTAAAAATCGTACGTAAAACTGGAAGCAGCAAGTATAAGCAGCAGCACGCCGTTAGATGTAAGTATATGCACATCTTGGCACACTGCCGTCAATTAACTTTATAATGTACAGCGGGTATACATAGAGAGCTGGATGACCAATTCATCGCTGCCCATAAAAGGAAACCTCCCTGGTCGATGATGGCATTTCCCCTCACAGTCAGGGAAATCAAATATCACGATGTTGTTAGCTCTGGGAATTTCGCAGACAAGTTGCCTGATAAGTATCCCCTCGAGTGGACAAAAATGGCTTTATTCACCTTCGAGGAGGCTACAGAAGCGTATATGGTTGAAGTACTCGCCAATTCTCATTGTTACAAGCAGCAATTAATTTCTTGTTGGTTTTCAACAAGTCTGCTACTATTGCAAGGCAAGGAGGTTGGGTACAGCTGAAACAGTCCGACATGTGCCTGGCTTTAAATATGGCGCAAATGCCTAAAGGAGGGTTTTTCCGCGCCGCGATTGAGGAAACGCAATTGCTGATCAAGAAACCTCCCACCCAGGTCTGAGAAGAGAAGAAGCAGGGTGTTGAGTTTCCTGGACATAAAGAGGTGATGGCTGCGATAGAAAGACACCCGGCTATACTTCGTCGATACCAGACAGCCAGATGCCTTTCTTCGCAAAATGTCACTGCAAAGAATCCTCAGACAGAATGAAAACGGAAAAGAACTGGGACACCTCCACCCGACCGACGCAGACAGCCGACTCCAGACCCGACGCCACCTCTGCCTGGAACGCCTGCTGCGCCAACTGGTAACAATGCTAGAGCTCAACATTCCGAAATCGTCAATTTGCCAGTCGGATATGCGTATTCACCTACCTCTCTTTCCAGTGGTGAATTTTTCACTCTTGATGCATCTGCCCAGGATAGCCAGAACGATACAGATTTTGTTCCAGATATGCTGACTGATGCAGGAACATCCACTGTTTAGTACACTATCTGCTGTGTGGTAATGCAGCTGACATCCAATTTGAAGACCAGAGCAGCCTTTGGAGCGAACCTGCAAGTGATGACGAGCATTGATTGAAAGGCATGGGATTTTGGAGATTATTATTATATATTTATATGTATTATTAAAGAACAATGTAGCGATCAAGAAGAAAGTAAATGAAAACACTGGAAAGGCTGCCAGAACAGTGTGAATGATGTACTATGCCAAATCACATGATTGCATAATGTGGATACACCTGTGGCAAAATGATTGTCAACAGAGCGTCAACAATTTCAGGTCATGTAAGTCTGTTAATTAAAACCTGATTTGGTCGTGGTTGTACATAATGGAAGTATTGACCGCCATTATACGCAAGAGAGAAAAAGCAACGCTCCCTGCCCCATCATGGAAACGAGCGTCAATGGCGTGTCAACGATTGTTGGTTGTGTCTCTTGGGTAATCTCAGGGGCGACAGATTTCACAGACTCATAAACATAGTATTGGCCGCCTTTATCGCAAAAAGAGAATGGGAAACGCTCCCTACCTTATCTTGAATATGAGCATCAACAGAGAGTCAACGATTATTGGTCATGCATCTGCGGTAATATGAGTGGTGCTTGATCACAAGCTTCAATAAACCAGGTAATGTCAGCCATTATAGGCAGATATGTCCAGGATATTCCTGCCACATCCTCCAGGACAGTAACAACTCATTTCTTTCACTTAGCTACCACTAAGTATTCTTGAGCCTTTTGACATACAAAAGCAGTCAAAACAATGTATATAGACCACAACGGCCACATCTTGCAGTGATTCACCATGATGGAATGCCAACAATCACTGACACTCCATTGACGCACATTTTCAAGATGAGGCAGGGAGTGTTTCACTTGCTTTTTTCCCTATAAAGGCAGCTAATAATTCATTTATGACTGTTTGGAACATGTGGGGCCCCATATTCCCCAAGATACACCACCAACAATCGTTGACGCTCCATTCACGCTCATTTCCAAGATGGGGCAGAGAGCGTTTCCCTTTCTCTTATGCCAATAAAGGCAGCCAATAATTCCTTTTTGACTGTATGCGACCTGACATATCGCATATCACCTCACACACATGTCCAACAATCGTTGACGCTCCGTTGACGCTCATTTTCAGGATGTGGTAGGGTGCATGTATGTGTTCATTTTGATCACTAAGGTGGGCAATATATCGAAAATAAACTGTGCTGTACCAATTTCAATATTTTACGATTATCAGTAGCTTATCTGAATGCGACGATACATGTGAAACCCGAAACGCAGAACCGGAGATTAGAACTGACCGGTCTATCTAAACCCAGCAAAACCTGCAGTTTGCTCGATATGGGTCCAGGTTTGGCCAGACAAAAGTCAGCAGATCGGGTTTTTGGACAGGTCTGGAACTGAACCGACCCGTTTTTGCTGTCCAAACCCCGACCTGTTGCTAACACTATATCTGATAATGAGATTCGGCAATCACCTCAACCATGTACGCTTTCATACCCTCGTCTAATGTGATCAAAGCCTGTTTCGTCAACTATCCGGGATGCTTATCGTGAAATTTGTCCATGAACATAACGGAGCTCACTACCTCATGATGTGCTATCTCACGGACTTTGCAGATGAAGGCCTTGGATCACCATGGAGGTTGCCCATTACGGATGGTGATAAATTGGTCATGCAACTCTCTCAGTACCCCGGCTTTGAATTGTATCATTAGTGGACAGCCGTTTACAATGATATGGATATACTTACATCCTACTGTATGCTTCTTCGTATTTGTGCTGTTTCCAGTCTTACGGACGATTTTTAAAACCGCATCCTGAGTCTTGTTTCTGGTGGCTTCATTGGCAGAGTCGCGGTGTACTAACTGGTGTCTGCATTCTTGCTGTGTACCAATGAGGGACGTATTCAATGAGTCGCCTGCCAATCGGCTTGATTTCGATCCGCTCGTTCCTGGCTGCGGTGGTTGTGTATCCATAATTTGCTGTTGTGGAATAGGAGAGGAAGATGATAACGAAAAGAAGTGGGAAGTCCTGAGAAATATATAGTTAGCCTCATGTCAGAATTGGGCAAGTAGCAGTCAACATGTATGTTATACACAAGATGAATCCTGCTGTGTATAGCCGCAAGTTGCAGGGGTTTCCCACCGCCCCGAGATGTGCAATTAGTCCGTCCGATGTTGTTTGTTTGTTACCAGGGATGAATAGCAGTGTACCACAGCCAAAATCGCATGGTTGTCAGATATACATAGGACATTGTTGGAGGGAAAGGACATCTGCTGATGTTGGTCTCAAATAATCCCTGGGATAATAAATGGAGCTGACGCTAACAACCAAATCATGTTGTACGGTTAGCTTAACTATTTCTGTTTTATTGACAGTCAACAGGGAGATTTTGCTTTGTTGAAGATGAGTAAACGTACCAATATTGACATAAAAGACGCAGCTTGCCTCCATATTGTCCATATCTTGCAACATCCAACATCTCGCCCAACAACAAAGCCAACACAAACTACAATGGACAATGCTCCAGAAAAAAACTTTTCACAACTTCTGGTGGGCAAATTCGGCAAATCGACAAAGCAGTTCACTCATCAATGCCATTACGCGAAAGAAGGCAAATATGGCTTAGAGGCAGAACATGTCCATGCCCTCAGGGCATTGCGCGGCATACGATCCAAAATCCAGCTTGTGGCCGAGAGATGATGAGAAATTCACTTCTTAAGCAATGAAGAGAAAGAGAAATGGATTGAGGATTATGTTGAGAGAGAAACTGCTGGGGCAAGAAAGCGAGCTGAAGACACACAGGCAGCAGTTCAGCAAGAGCAGGAAGATATGAAGAATGCTGAAAACACGGGATTGATGAACAGAGAGCCGGAGAAGACTTTTCAGGAGTTGATGGTTGCTATTGGAGACAGTCTGAGTGATCTTGCACGTTCGAACAATTGGGAGGATGGGGAGGACATGGACGATGAAGAGATAGAGCAGGGCAAACTGACCGAAGCCGACGAATCCGGCTGGGTGATGGGCACAATCACCAAAACGGTAAAGCAGTGCATGGAGAGGTTTTGGCAGGAGGAGGCGAAGCTCAAGGAATTGTCACAACCAGGATGAGATGATGCAGTGGACTACTTCCGTGAAAGAGATATGAAGCACTGCACATCCGAATTGAGGGTTTCGGCTGTTGTTCAACCCCAAATGGATGATGTCGCAGTGGCACCTGCACTGACATCATTTGGAGAGCTTTGGGAGTATCTTGACAATGTCCCCAGAATATTGCATATGCCGCAAGGGAATTGATGACCCAGACGAAGTCCGATTAGGCTAGGTTCGCCAAACCCCCGATCAAATACGCATATATCAAGTCTTGTGCCTGCCGATGAGCCCGATTCGTCACCTTTGCTCCAAGTGTAGCCTGTTGAACTTGTAAGCTTTTACACGTGAATATAGCCTCCCCAGATAAACACCATTTAGGTTTCGGATTCGGTCAATGACATGGTGATGGCTCCTGAGTTGGTGGAGGAATCGGTAGGCAAACTGTACTTTTGAACGTCATATCTCGATGAAAAGTATTTCATTTACCTGTTTTACTATGTGTTAGCTTTTTCTTGATTTTAGTGACCAAATTGTGACAGATGATAATTCTTCTGTACATGTCCAAGGGTTAAACGCACCCTCCAAAAGTTCTAGAATCTAATTCAGGCTGAAAAACTGCGAAAACGTTCAATTTTAGTTTGCGGGTTAATTTGAAGTGAGAACGCGACAGCTAAATTAGTGACCAAATATACAAATACAGTTTAAGTGAGTAATGTCATATGAGTCATAGGAGGTGCGGTCAGTGGCCAATAAGAATCTGTCTGAATGACGACTGTTATGCTGCATTCAACCATGCATCCAACTGCATAACTCTCTGCACAGACCTGGTGCACACTGTAGAGATAATTGAAATTGCTTAAGGTACCTCATGGAAATCGAGGAGAAGGAGCCGGATGAGGAAAGGTGAGGAAGTCGAGCGATATTTACCAAAAATTAATGAAATGATCTACATGCCGTAAATTGCCGGCCGAAGGCGAAGGAATGCGATAGAGTCATGTCAGTTCTTGCCCAGATATCGTGGATAGAGGTTGCTCAGAAATTGACAGGTAACAAAGCTCCTGGATGCAAATGATAACACTCAGAAACGCAATGATGAATGTCAATGATGTGTATACAATTCGTTGCATACAATCAGTGCGTGAACAAACTCTGGTTCCATCTGATTAATGTGAACGTCAACAGAGGGTCAAGGATTTTTAGTTTTACACACTCAGCATTGAAAGGGCTGAATTGTCGCATTCTTTATTCATTGGTTGGCGTTATAGCGAAAAAGGCACATGACACACTTGTTGCCCGATCCTAAAAATGAGCGTCAACTGAGCATCAATGATTGTGGGCCTTGCATCTTGGCAAATCCAAAGGGCTGCGTGGTGTCATTAACTCATAATTGAACTATCGGCCGCATTTCTTGGCAAAAATGAACGCGATCACATTGTTACCATTTCCTAAAAATGAGCATCAACGGAGCATCGACGACTTTTCGTCTTGCATCTCGGAACATCCAAGGGCTGCGCAGCCACATCAACTCATAATGGTACTATCACCTGGTTGTCTAGGCAACAATGGTTGCTACAACGTCACTAATATGTCCTAAATATGAGCATCAACGATGTGTCAACGATTATATGCCACGCATCTTGCATAATCAAGGGGCTTCGCGACGACATGAATCCATAATTGGGCTATCACCCATCCTTCCAAGCAAAAATGCTATTGACGACATTATAACTAGGCTCTAAAATTCAGTGTCAATGGAGGGTTCAGAATTTTAGGCCTTGCATCTTCGAAAATCAACGGGCAGTGTGACCACATCGTTCCACAATCGTACTTTCGCCCACCTTTCTAGGCAAAAATGCTTCCAACAATATCGTAACTATGTACTTAGATGAGGGTCAACAGAGCATCAACAGAGCGTCAACTGAGGGTCAACAGAGTGTAACGGCGGCACGTGAGCCAGGTCCGGGTAACGGCCATTCTATATAGTCAGCTCGCCACGAGACTTAGATCTCTAGCGATAATCTTACATATACACCTATTTACTATCACTCGAGT
>Ga0307515_10018765_pt1 | contig 12487 bp, 10 predicted proteins | sample 17_EM_MG_FD_194513 | JGI IMG/M metagenome (GOLD analysis project Ga0307515, IMG submission 194513) | Populus trichocarpa ectomycorrhiza microbial communities from riparian zone in the Pacific Northwest, United States - 17_EM | ecosystem: Host-associated > Plants > Roots > Unclassified | place... | reverse complement strand
ATCCGGCGCGGTCTATGCTGAAGCATGCTGGGATGCCGAATAAGCTCTGGGCCGAAGCTGTGTCCACAGCAGTCTACATCAAGAATCGACTACCATCCCGAGCTCTCCCCAATTCGACGCCTTTCGAGAGATGGACGCGGAAGAAACCCAATATCTCTCATCTCCGAACTTTCGGCTGCCTAGCATTTGCATGGATCCATGGCGACCTCAGGAAGAAGCTTGATAACCACGCGTACAAGTGTGTTCGCCTCGGCTACTCGGCAGAGACATCGACACAGTACCGAGTTATGGACGTCAATTTGGGCCGAGTATTCATAGCCCGAGATGTCAAATTTGATGAGTGTACCCTATATCACCAGCTACTAAAGACTAAGCCTATAAAGTTCGCCTTCGAACCAGCCGAACAGGATAAGGATTCGGAAATTGAGGACGAGGCTCCCAAGCCGCCAAAAGTACAGATGCCCAAAGCCATCATACAGTCTCCGAAAGCAACCGCATTGCCTCGTGCGATCAATCCAATTGACGACTCGGATGATGATCTCACACCACCTCCAGAGACACTGCCTGCGGAGACCCCGCCTCCAAAGCATAGAAGGAGCGGGAGAACTGCAGCTAATGTCAGCATAGCCATGATGATCGAGCAAGATCCTAAGACATACTGTGCAGCACTGGATGCAGAGGATGCTGAGCAGTGGAAGGAAGCTATCGGCAAGGAAGTAGCATCAATGGAAAGTCATGAGGTTTTCACCTTCGTTGAGAAAGTCCCACAAGGTGCTAGTATGATTGGAAGCCGTTGGGTTATGGGAAGAAAGCTAATGGCCAATGGGACAATTGACAAATGGAAGGTTCGACTTGTCGGCCGCGGCGATCTCCAAAAGCCTGGCGACTACAATGACATCACCTCTCCAGTCGTTGATTCGGCCTCGATTCGGCTTGCCCTCGGACTTGCAGCCAAGCACGACCTTGAGATTGCCGTCCTCGACATCCTGACTGCTTTCCTCGGCTGCCCTCTGCATGAGACTCTCTATATGCGCCTCCCTGAAGGCGAATGGCCCGATCCATATGGCCGCACCAGACCCCTCGTCAAGCTGAATAAAACTTTGTACGGCATCAAGCAGGCGAATCGGGAGTACTATGAAGAAGTCTTTGACTTAATAGTTGACGATCTCAATCTCCAAGCCTCAATTGCAGCTCCCGGTCTCTTCTTCGGTGGTAATCTCGAAGCAAATGGCGTCTTAATCCCAGTCTACGTCGACGATATCATGATTATTAGGAAATCGGTACTTGTCGCCTCCATTGCATCTCGACTGTACGATCGATTCAAGGCTGCTGGCCAAGTCCCTGTGCCTGACACCTTCCAATATCTCGGCGTGACGGTCACCCAAGATCGCAGCAAACGATTGATTGGCATCGATCAAATTGGCTACATCAACCGAGTTCTTGACCGATTTGAGATGACCGACTGCCGGAAGCGCTCAACACCGATGGAGATTGGCTACAAGCCACATGTCATACAGCCTGAGCTTGGAGAGCAGCCCTTCGACGCGAGAACGTACCAGAAAGCCATTGGTTCGATTCTTTATGCCGCTCTCGGTACTCGTCCAGATATCACCTATGCAACCTCAGTCTTAGGCAGATATGCCGCCCAACCATCGACTCTACACTGGGAAGCCGTGAAGCACCTACTTCGATATCTCTGAGGCACAACAGACTACAAATTAACGATCTATGACCCAAGCCTCGGACATGACTCAAGCCTCGGGCATGACTCTCAGTCAATCTTGTGCTACGCCGATGGAGACTTGGGAGGAGAAGTAGACACAAGCAAGTCCACCTCGGGAATCGTCGTCTACACCCTCGGAACCTTCGTCATTTGGAAGTCGAAGAAGCAGAGCGTAGTAGCCCAATCGACAATGCAAGCAGAGATGATTGCCACAGCGTACGGCAAAGTGCAGATCGACTGGCTGCAAGATCTCATCTCCGAGATAGGAATTGGCAGAGGCATCACCGGGCGTGTTCTCAATGACGGCCTAAACTGCGTTACGACTCTCAACTCGGGCAACTTCCAATCTGATAGCCGGCACTTACGACTCCGGTACCACTCAATTCATGAAGCCATTGCCAAAGGCGAGGTCGAGATCAAGCACGTGGCTGGTACGGAGATGCTGGCCGATGCTCTCACTCAGGCCCTTGGGGGAGTTACACTCGGCGAATTTGTGGAGGATATTGGACTTGGATAGGGTCACGGGCAGGACTTAGACTTTGGATTTCCTTTGTTTTAGATTGTGTATTCGGATTTACACTGTATGCTTGGATTTAATTGGATTTGGAACTCGGAGGAGGGCTTTAGGCTTTTGTTTGTTTGTTTCATTTACTTTGTTTCGTCTGGAAAGCCGTGGGCCAGAGGGGGAGTGTTGACTAGGGATTTGGCCCGGTGGCTTCTCTAGTGTTCGGTGCTGGTGGGCTCGGGCATGTGGCCGGTGGCTTACGGCCCCCATTGGCCTTGCCTGCCCCCACCGGCCTCGCCTGCCCCCACCAGCCTCGCCTGCCCCCATCGGCCTCGTCTGCCCCAATGGCGAGAAGAAGGGCTCGGCACTGGTACTCGGTATTGGGCTCCGGCTTTGGCAGTCGGCATTGGGTTTTCCTTCTCTCTCTCTTTCATATATAAGTCCATAGTTTTCCCTTCTCTTTGGATCGACAGACAATTGATCTTCTTCTCCATCATCTTCTCGTGTCAACATATTTGACATGTGGCACTATCAGGTCCTATGGACCTGTGCGTTGACAAGATTACTATGATATGCATGCAATTATGTGCGCTCGATACTATACATCATGCTGCATTCAACAAAACTGCCAAATGCACTTCATTGCATGCTCCCAAGATCTCAAGACGCTCTCAAGCACACTCCCAAGTAAGCTCTCAAATACACTCCCAATTGCACTGGATGGCACACTTCCAGCCTGCTTGACTGTACGCTCCTAAGTAAGCTCTCAAGATGCTCTCAAGCACACTCCCGAGCACACTCTCAAATACACTCCCAGCCTGCTTGACTATACGCTCCCAAGTAAGCTCACAAAATGCTCTCAAGCACACTCCCGAGTACGCTCTCAAATACACTCTCAATTGCAGTAGATGGCATACTCCCAGCCTGCTTGACTGGACACACCCAAGTAAGCTCACAAGATGCTCTCAAGCACACTCCCAGGCACGCTCCCAAGTACAATCTCCAGAGGCAACACACTCTCAATCTCACTTGACTATATGCTCCCGTGTATGCTCCTGGGTGCTCGATCTAGAGACTTGCTGAGTTGCAGGCGCCAGGCACCGGGAGGCAGGAGGCAGGTGGTGGTGGTGGCCAAAATCATGACGTCGGTCGATATGATAGTCTGAACCTGATTTTTAGCACGGCCACTGTGATGAGATTTTACGATGGCTCACCCTCATGGTGTGGACATTTGCAGCCTGAGATTCTGCAGAAGAGGTCGCCAATTGGATCTTGGGGAGAGCAGATCTCCGACTGAGATTTTCCAGCAGAATCTACTCCTCACTTCCAGACGCTTGCAGGCATATGCATGCCCATTCGGGGCTGATGGTGATCGTAGTACCCGAAGCACTTAGACAAGTAGGTTGGCTACGTCAACATTAGCATCATAGCTTCCCCACACTTAGAGCCTTCTAGTAGCCAAAGTTTCCACAGACTTAGAGCTTTCTAGTAGCCAAAGCTTCCGCAGACATAGAGCTTCCAAGTAGCCGAAGCATCCACAAACTGAGGGTTTTCAATCGGCCGAAAGCTTCCGGTGGAAAACTCTACTTGTCGCAAAGCATGGCTCTCTCAAGCAGGCTTCGAAGCCGACAATGAAGCAAAGCTTCGAAGTAGGCTCCCAGGCAGGGTTCCAAGCAGGCTATCAAGCAAGGATTCGAAAAATGCTCTCAAGCAGGCTCTCAAGCGTCCGTGGGCTCTCCAGCGGACTCAATACCGGTATAACGGCCAGGCAGTGAAGACAGGTATAGGTCCATTTCCGGCCGCCAGCCGTATATAGTTCAATAGGCCCATGCGCACATCTCTATGAATCGACTATAGATGACTACAGACTGCGCGTCGCGCAGGCATCCACGGGAAGCTTGCTATGCACTGTGCGTGTGCACCTAGCGCAGTCTATAGTCGATTTGCACTTTTGCCAATGTTAATCAAAGCGTGAGATGGCCGCTAATGTCTATATATGGAGTTTTGACCGGTGTTATAGGCTAAAATGTTCATGATCACTGAGTTGAAGCTTTGGAAATGAAGTAGGTTGTGAATGTCCGGGAGGCTGTCGCGGGAACATCTCTTGCTTATCAGCCTCTAAAGGCTGCCAAAACCTTGATATAGATGTCTGCGATCATTTGCCACCTAGATTACCCAAGATGCAAGACCAAACATCATTGTCGCTCTGTTGACGCTCATTGTCAAAATGGGGCATGGAGAGTGTAGCATTCTCCTTTGCCTATCAAGGTGGCCAATACAATAATTATAGATAACAACGACTAATTAACATTTTAATAACCTGAGTTACAGGACAAAAAATTGTAGATGCTCCGTGGACACTCATTTTGCCACAGGCGTATCCGCATCATGCAACCATTCACTTTGGCATAGAACATCAATAACTGTGTTTTGGCAGTCATTCCATCCTCTTCATGTATGTTTTCCTTTATCACTACATTGTTCCATAATTGTGCATATAAATATATCCTATGAAATATACTTTAAAGTGTCTGCCAATTGTAGATAATGCTAAGACTCAAAATCCCGTTCCGTTCAATCAATGCTCGTCTTCACTCTCAGATTCGCTCAAAAGGCTGCTCTCGTCTTCAAAATCAATCCCAGCGGCATTTCCACGCGGCAAATAGTGTACTGAGCAAATCTGGAATAAAATCTTTATTGCGCTTGGTATCTTGGGCATATGCAGTATGATTGAAAAATTGAGTATTGGGAAGAGGAGAATGTATATAAACACACCTGGATGGCATACCTTCTATTTCATAACTTTCCGTTTCCTAACTGTCGCAAGGTGGCACAGGAGGCATTCAGGGCGGGGGTGGCATTCAGGTGGAGGTGCGCCAGTTTCGTTGCGCCTCCATCGTGTCTGCGGATTCCTCGCTGTGCCATTTTGGCATGGAATGAAGCTGGCCGTATGATTTTTATAAACCATTGCCGGGTGTCTTTGGATCGCAGCCTTCACCTTTTTATACGCAGGGAACTCAACTCCTCACTTCTTCTCTTTTCGGACTTCTGCGTGAGGTTTCTTCATCAGTTGTTGCGTTTCCTCTATTGTGGCGTGCGAAAATCCTCCTTTGGCCATGTTGGCCATATTTAAGGCAAGGCACATATCAGACTGTTCTAGCTGTACCCGACCTCCTTGCCTTGCCATAGTGGCAGACATGCTGAAAACCTACATAAACTAGTTGCTGCTTCGAAAAGGAAGATTCGGCTATTTCCTCAACCATATACAACTCTGTTGCCTCCTCTAGCATCTTTACTGCCAGATTTGCCCACTCCAGGGGACCCTTATCACGAAATTCATCCGCGAAAATCCCAGAGCTGATGACATCATGATGTTGGATTTGGTGGACTGTGCAGAGAAATGTCTTCGTTGACCATGGAGGTTTGCCATTGTGTGCAGCGATAAATTGTCTACGGAGCGCTCTAAGTACACCAGCTAAACATTATATTGTTAGTCGACTGTCTTGTACCTCTATATGCAGCAACTTACATTTGATCACATGCTGCTTCCTATTATTGCTGCGTCCGGCTTTACGTACTATTTGTAAATGTGCATCCTGGGTCAATTTTCGGTGGCTGCAATTGCAGCGTCATGGTGGACTGACTGGTGTCCTTGTTGCTTGTGTGAATCTGCCAGGGGAACATTCTAAGAAGTGCCCGGTGTTTGGGTTGACTTGGATTCAATCACACCAGGCTGAGATGTTTGCGGTGCCATGACTTGCTTTTGGGGAAAAGGTGAGGAAGATGATAGCGAAAAATGGGTTGTCCTGAGCAATATATAGTAAAATACAGGTTACAATGAAATGAATGACAGTCAACTTGCACGTTCTACTCAAGATACTATATCCTACTGCGGATAGCTACAAATTGCAGGGGATTCCAACGGTCCCACGATTGGCAGTAAGTCGGTATGATGTTGTTTGTTTGTTGGCAGGGATACATTGAAGTGAACGACAGGTGAAATTTCATGTTTGATAGATATAAACAGGAAATTCTTCGACGGAAAGGAAGTCTGGTGATGTTTGTCTCAACACATTGCCAAGATCTAAAATGAAACACACGCTAACCATCGACTCATGACATACAGTTAGCATCACTATTCTGAATGAAATGACGGTGAAAACGCAGATTTCGCTTCGTTCGAGTTGATCAAATGTACGAACCTTGACATACAAGACTCAGCGTGCCTCTATGTGGTCCATATCTTGCAACATCCAACATCTCGCCCAACAACAAGGTCAACACAGGATAAAATGGTCAATGGTCTGAAAAGGAACTTTTCACCACTTTCTGCGGGCCAATACAACAAATCAACAAAGCAGTCCACACGTTGACATCATCAAGCGAATGAAGGCAAGAGCGGCTTGGAGGCAGAATGGGTCCAAGCGTGGTGAGCATTGCGCAGCTTACGATCAAAAACGAAGCTTTCAGTGGTGAAAAGCCAGGAAATGCACTTTTTAAGCAATGAAGAGAAAGAGAAATGGATCGAGGATCATGTGGAGAGAGAAACTGCTGTGGCAAGAAAGTGAGTTCGAGACGCAGAGACAGCAATTATGCAAGAGCAGGGAGATATGAGTACAGCTGAAAATGCGGGTGTGACAACCAGAAAGCCCGAAACAATATCTGAAGAGACGTTGAATGCTATTGAAGCCAGTTTGAGTGAGTTTAAAATTTCCGATGATGAGCAGAATGGGGAAGACGAGGAAGACGATGAAGAATATACAGAGCTGGGCAAGCCGAGTGATGACGAACCTGGCTGTGGGATGGGCAAAAGCTCGAAAACAGTACACCACCGGGTGGAGAGTTTTCGGCAGAAGCAGATGAGGCGTGACGAATTGACGTGACCGGGATGTGCGACGCAGGCATCTACTTCCGTGGGAGAGATATGATGTATGGGACTGCGGAATTGAAGGTTCCGGCACTTATTGAACCCCAAATAGACATGAATGCAGCCACACCATCCCCGAAAACATTTGGAGAGCTTATGCAGACTCTTGACATCCTCCGGAGACAGTTGCAAATGCCGGCAGTGACCTCTCGACCAGGAAGTAGTCAAATGAGGCTGGGATCAGAGAAACCACAGTCACACAAATTCATACCGGATTTCGCACCCGACGTGGTGCCCGATTTGACACCAATTCAGGATGCGAAGCCTGTTGAACGTGTAAGATTTTACCCCTGCATATAGCATCCCTAGTCAATTAGAATATAGAAATCCGATACGGATAAAGATGTAGTGACGGCTCCTGCATCGCTGGAGGGATAGGTATCCATTAGTCAGTCTTGATGATCTATCTCTTGTAAAAGCAATTTGTGTTCCTATTTTGCTACATGTCAGCTTTTTCCTGATTTCAGTGACCAAATTGTGAGACATGATATTTCATCAGTGTGTGTGCAAGGGTTGTATGGGCCATGCAAAAGTTCTAGACTCCAAATCAGGTTGATAGAAGGCCAGCGAACATGATATCAACTTGCCTGTTACTGTTACATTAGAAACCAAAACCTGAAATAGAGATAAAATTTACTAATAAAATTTCAGTCAGTGATGTCATACGAGTCATAGAAGGAGTGGTCAGTGCGCAGTCTAAACCCGGATGAATGGCAGCCGTCATGTTGTATCAGTCCATGCAGCCAACTGCATAACTCTCTGCTCAGACCTGCTGCACACAGTCCAGATTTTGAGAATTGTTTATGGTACGTAATGGAAATTGAGGAAAACGAGCTCAAAAAAGAAAGATCAGGAAGTTGCGCTCTATATGTTTAAAATTAGTAGATGGATCTGTATGCCATAAACTGCCACTGACAGCGCTGAAACGCGACGGAGCGACATCATGTATTGGGCAGATGACGTGAATAGTGGTGACTCAGAAACTGAGAGGCCTTGATGCTTTGGATAGAAATGATTATACATCGAAACGGTATAGTGGCTGTCAATCATTACTGTATGAAGTTTCTGCGAAATGATTGCGCACCGAATGACTGTTCGTATGTCTCTAATGTGAGCGTCAACGGAGCGTCCACGATTCTAGTCCGATCTTTTTGGCAATCAAAGGGTTGCATTGTCCCATTGATCCAAACAGGAGTTATTGGCTGGCTCTAGATGTAAAACGGCAAGCAACATGCTCATTGCCCCATCCTAGAAATGAGTGTCAATGGAGCGTCACTGATTTCTGGTCTTGCATCTTGGATAATCACTGGGCTGGGCAACAGCGTGACGCCATAATCTCAGTATTGGCCGCCTTTATGGTTACAAAGGCCAGCGACGATATCGCTACCACCTCCTGGAAATGAGCATCAACGGAGCATCAACGATTTTTGGTCTTGCATCTCGGATAATTCAACGGCTTCGCAATGGCATGCACCCATGATCACAATATTGGCCGCCTTTATAGGCACAAATGATAGAGATGACATCGCTACTACCTCCTAAAAATGAGCGTCAATGGAGTGTCAACGATTTTTGGTCTTGCATCTAGGAAAATTCAAGGGCTGGGCAACACCATACATCCATAATCACATTATTGGCCGTCTTTGTAGGTAAAAATGCTACTGTCACCATTGCTACTACCTTCCAAAAATGGGTGTCAACAGAGCGTCAACAATTTTTAGTCTTGTAAGTATGGTAATTGAAACGTGAGTTGGTTGGTGCTATCCATAACCAAAGTAGTGGCAGCCTTTCTCGGGGAATGAGTTAATGACATGGTCACTGCCCCATTCTGGAAATGAACGTCAATGAAGCGTGAATGATTTTTGGCTGTGCATCTTGCATAACCTAAGTGGCGACTGGTTGCAGTCATTCATAGACGATGTATTCGCTACCTTCCCAGTCAAAATTATTAGTGACACGCTCCCTGCCCCATACATCAAATGAGCGTCAACGGAGTGTCAACAATTTTTGGTGTTCAATCTTGGTAATCTAACAGGCAATTGCTTGGAATCATCCAAAAATGAGGTAATGGCCGCCTTTAAAGCCAAAAACAAAAGTGACACGCTCCCTGCCCCATTCTGAAAATGAGCTTCAACAGAGCGTCAGCAATATTTGGTCTTGCATATTGGGTAATCAAGGCTTTGCGGGGATACATGAGCTCATAACAGAACTATCGAATGCCTATATAGTCATAAATATAACATATAATAGGAAAAACACGGATTTCAAAATGATCAATATTGCTGAATGCAAAACATGCAAAAAGAGATTATTGGCTGTCGAATGCCAACTTTTAATAATATAGTATTATCCATCTGCAAACTCAAGAACATTATATAAATCTACAAATGGACCTGCTGGGCGACCCACTGACAACCGGCCCAATTCAGATGGGTTTGGAGATTTACATCGAACCGTGCCTGAATTGACGGTTCAGGTGTATTGACAACCGGGACTGCCAATTTGTCAACAGTTCCGTTCTGAACCGGACCCGGACCCGAAGTGATGGTCCGGAACCTTTGCTAACACCAGTCATCGACGTTAGACAAAGTGAATCCTGAGAGAGGCTCAAAGTCCATGCAGTACTACTCAGAAGGAACATGGGGAGAGGCAGAGATGGCCTGCAACAGATGCGGGACGAGATCCATGTGGAGAATGAAGGAGTGGAGATCCCTGTCCTAGTGCGATGGCTGGCGAACCCTCACAGAATCAGCGAAAGGAGACAGAGGGGGGAGATCTCCGCGTTGTCAGTTGTCTTTGTGGTAAAGGGGGATCAGGTAGCACAGAGACTGATCAATAAAGGCATCAAGAAGGCAGGAGTGTGGTACTGAGTCGAACCATTCACGAATGTAGGCCCAGACACCGGATGTGAGCATTGCTGCAGATGGGGCCGCATGGAGAGCAAGTGCAGCGACAAACCGACATGTGGCTACTGCTCAGGACCGCACCGCACCAGCACCCATCAATGTAACGTTGTGGGGTGCATTGCAAAGCAGGGCTCTCTCTGCGGCCACACTGAAGAGAAGTGCCCTAACTGCAAAGGAAACCACGTCGCAGTCAGCAGTAGGTACGCAAAGAAGGCAGAGGCCACCAAGGAGGCACTGGAGCTGCGGAGAAGATAACCAGCAGGCTAGACCACGAAGACCGCGGCACCAACCTCAGCAGTGAACACAACAGTGCTGGGCCTGGGGGCGAGGAAACCCGCCAGGAGGAGAGAGGGGCAGGAGCAAAGAGGAGCTGGCCGATGCAGAGGAAGGGGGAGCGGAGGCAGAGGACATCACAATGGTGGAGTGCACAATGCCAACAACAACCGCAATGCAAGCACAATCTGCAACAAGAACTGCGACGGCAGTGGTGATCGGCATTGAACCTAGAAACGGCACGGGAGTCGCTGCCCCCAATGTGTAAAGTGATGCAACACAACTGCGCCAGGTCATATGAATGGGCCATGGCCGCGCTGGAAACGGGGGTGGAACGGAACCCGCATGTGGTGTGTCTGCAAGACCCACTGTAAGACAGAGCAGGAAGCGGAATCAGCCACGTGGCATACGACATAAGGAAAAGAAAGATGGTCTGGATGGTGGTGTCCAAGGGGAGCGGTCTTACAACGAACGAACGAACCGATTGGAGCAAGAATGCAGGCGATGATGTAATTGTCCTCAACATAAAAAGGACTGGAGAGAAAATGATAAGAATCGTAAACATTTATAATCAGAGAGCAAGGGAGACAGGAGAGAGATTAGGGAGGAGACTAGACAGGCAGAAGATCAACGGGCGGGGGGTGGGGAGGTGGCACAGTGCTCACGGGAGACTTCAACGCCCACCACTAGTGCATAAAACTGGTCCTGGTAAGCCGCCCGTGACGCAGGTTTGGACCAGAAAACTGGTCCAGTTTGGGTCCTGAACCGTCCAAAAACCCGACTTCCTGCTTCTTGGTAGTTCAAACCCGGCCCCGTACCCATCAACCTGCCGGTTTGGCCAGGTTTGGCTAGACCCGGTGTGTCCAATCTCCAGTTTTGCATTTCAGGTTGTTCTATTTATGGTCCCATTCAGATATCGTACTGTTAATTGTGAAATATTAACAATGGTACATCGTTGGTCTTTGTGGATTTACTGGCCGCCTTTGTGCTCGAATTATGTAGACAAACGCTCCCTGACCCATCCTGGAAATCAGTGTCAACGGAACGTTAATGATTTGAGGTCTAGCATCTTGGGTAATCAGAGCGGGCATTGGTTGCAGATAGTCATAACTGAGGTATTGGCCTCCTTTATAGGCAAAAGCAGAAGTGACATGCTCCCTGCCCCATCTTGAAAATGAGCGTCATATGAGCATCAACGATTTAAGGTCTCGCAGCTTGGGTAATCTAAGTAGCATATGATTGCAATCCTCTATCAAGGAGGAATTGGCAGCCTCTCAAGGCAGTTAAGCAAGTAACGTTCCCACGACAGCCTCCAGGACAGTAACAACCAATTTCATTCACAATGATGCAACAAAGAGTTCATGACCGTTTTAGCCTAGAAAAACTGCTACAATATCATATATACACAATCACCGATGCATTGCGCTGTGATAACCCAGGATGAAAAGCCAAAAATTGTTGATGCTCTGTTGACGCCCATTTTCATGATGCGGCAGGGATAGTGTTAGCAACGGGTCGGGACCGTCACTTCGGGTCTGGGTACGGGTCGGAACCGAACCGGAGCCAGATTGGCGGTCTGGGTCATCAATAAACCCGAACTGTCGATTCGGGTACGGTTCCATCGACATCTCCCTACCCGTCTGAATTGGGCAGGTTCCCAGCGCGTTGTACAGCGGGTCCATCTGTAAATTCATATAACATGCTTGCTTTTGGTCTTCGATTATAGTACTCAATCAAAATCAATCATTTGACATCCAGTGATCACATTTTGCATGTTTTGCATATTGCGAGATCGACAATATTTTAATTCATGTTTTTCTTTTAATGATATGTATTTTTGACCAGGGAGGAGGTCAATAGTTCAATTATAAGCTCAAATATCCATTCGATGAGTTCATTACCCAATCTGCATCACCAGCAATTGATGACCCTCGGATGATGCTGAGTTGACAGATATTCTCAGAATGGAGCCGTGACCGTGTCACTTGCTCTTTTGCACATAGTGGATGGCAATACATTGGTAATAGATAGCAGCAAGCAAATAACTTACCAATTACCTTATTTACAAGACCAAACATTGTGGAGGCTCCATTGATGCCTGAGGTGTAGTGGCATTGACACAGACCATATTGCCTATAAAGGCTGCCAATACT
>Ga0307515_10018763_pt1 | contig 12488 bp, 3 predicted proteins | sample 17_EM_MG_FD_194513 | JGI IMG/M metagenome (GOLD analysis project Ga0307515, IMG submission 194513) | Populus trichocarpa ectomycorrhiza microbial communities from riparian zone in the Pacific Northwest, United States - 17_EM | ecosystem: Host-associated > Plants > Roots > Unclassified | place... | reverse complement strand
TTATAAAGATTACTCAGTTAAAGTCCTAGCGGTTCCCCTAAGCCTTAGGGTAGAAAAGGGACGCTAGGTAGATAATACAGTAACTATATATAAGATAGTAAAACAAACGGAACGCCTTATATTAGGACTTAAGATTACCTAAATCTAATAGCTTTAATAGGAAAATATAAACTAAGTATATAATAAGAATAATAAAAAAATATAAGGGTTGCTAGAAACTTGCTAAAGAAACGCTAATTAAATATATAGCTCCCTTATTATTAGCACATATATACTAGAAATGCAAAAACTCCTTATTTAAAAAGGTATTATTATAAATAGCCTTATATATAACGTAAGGCTCTATAACTATAGACTCCGCCTAAAATAATACTATTACTATATATAATAGGGACACACCTAATCTATATACGCAGTATAGGTATACTGCGGCTACTATATAGGCCCATATAATATAAGACATTATTTAAATTAAGACTAAATAAAATGCGTAAACTGCTACTAAAGTATATATAAGGCGTAAAAGAAACTAAACTATATTAAATATAAGAGACGGAAGGTAAGGGCTTAATAGTTACGGGAATAACTATACGCTAGGTTATATAAATAGAAATAATAGGTAATAAGCTAGGGGGGCGCAGGTACCTTTTTAGCGTTTCCTACCTTTAATACTAGGGGGCTAGGCCAGCTATCCCAAGCCTTAATAGGCTAGAAGCGACGCCGTGCAATATTATTAGACTATATAGGGATATAAGGGAGAGGACGCCCTATAGGAAGACCCTTATAAATAGCTACAGTAAGCTTAAGACTAGGATAATTAAGAATTAGACTTAACGCGGTAAATATAACATTTACAGCCAACTCTTAAAGGGTATATAGCTAACTAGTAAAAATAGGGAAAAAACTAGAGATAATAATAGATTTAGATATAGAAGCGCTAGTAGGAATATAAGATATAGGAATAAAAAGCTTTATATAAAATAAGTAGTAACTAGGGTATAGATATAAGAGATAGAAGTTTTAAATGTCCTAGAGAAAGTAAAAACTAAAGAAGCGAGGAATAAAGAAAAGGCGAAGGACCCTTACCGGGGGTCCGCTACTTATCCATTATATAGTATAACTGCGGCAATATAAACCACTATCTTATAAGGCCCTTACTAAACAGCCTAGACCTAGAGAAATACTATATCCTTACTATATAAAAGCCGTATTATAATACCTATATATAATTAATATACTGCCCCTAAAGATTTTAGCTCCTATATTAACTAAAAGTAGCTATACGCATATGCTTTATAATTAGTAAGGCTATTAGCCTATCCTTATAGTTATAGTAGGCAGCTAGCCTAGATATTATAGTTATAATAATCTAGATATATAGGGGACTAGTATAGATTATTAATATGTATAACCCTAGGGTTAAAGGGGTCCTATAAATAGAGAATATTATATTAGTAATAAGCTTACTAGAAACTAAAGGTATAGAGTTTATTCTATTAGGAGATATAAACCTCTACTACTTATAGTAGTAGTGTTATTTTTTTAAAACTATAATATGCTACTAGATACTATATATTTCTATACTTTTATAGTAAGTATACTATAAGCTTTGCAGTATAGAAGAATTGTAAGAACGACTTAATTGTAAATTTATAGAAATTAAGTAATATAAATATATAAGGAAGGTGTTGGTAATAAGATAAAAGGGGAGACTACTACGTAACTAAAACAGTGTGTATAATTACAGCACCTGTTATACTAACCGCGTGCTTACGCGTTCGGTATACCAGGTACGCGTTCACGCGTTTAGTGTACTAACCACTTACTTACGCGTCTGGTGCACTTATAAAGCACTAACTAATTAGGGGGGAGGTGCATCAGTATATAGACCACGTAGTTTGCTTTATATAATTGACAGTTACCACTATCCTAAAGAGCATACAATACTATACGTATTTTATGCCTCGGGATATAACTTACTTGTACTATTAAGTTAGTACAAACACTGATTAGTAAGCGCGCACAGATTAGCAATTACTTGACACCTCCCCTAAGCGATATACGATAGCGACCACCTGTTTAGACTCCTAGTACGACCTACTAGAAGGTCGGAAGTTGGGGATTACGGACTATCACCAACTCTGTATACTTTTTTAAGTCTTAGTACGGTTTACTAGAAGTTATAAACGCGAATACAGACCTATACGGAACCCTTTACCCTCCTCTAATACCTCTAACCTCTTTTAGACCCCTTACGGAGACCTTTTACCCTTCTATAAACTACTACGGACCTATTAATTGCCTCTATGGACCGCTATAATACCCTTTTGCGAACCGCTACGGACATTAACTACCTTTACGGACTACTATAAGACCTCTTCCACCCGCCACGTACTATATAGTATAGCAGACATTAGCAAGCAAGTCAGCGAAGGTCAAAAGAAGTAGAAATAAGGAGTTAACGTTACGTCTATAAACGACGTTAACGACTATATTAGTTTTAAAATCCTTAAATATAAACACTTTAAGCTTATAAATGACGACCTATAGGAGCAATACTAGGAAGACTTTACGGACTTTACGGAAGCTATTTTTAAGGCCTGCAACCCTATTACCATCTATAAACTATAAACCCTTTTACGTAACTAAGGTATATGGGTTAAAAGGGACAAATAAGTTACTGTTATATAGTCTTTGTATAATATAATATATAAGAAAGACTAAATAGAATGGACTAAAGAGGAAATCCTAGACTAGGTTAAAACCACTAAAGAACTCTTTGCTTCTTCTAAACTTAATAGGATTGCTAGCCTTATACCTAACCCACTTAACTAAATTTATCCTATAGACCTAAGCGGCTTTAGAGCTAACCTCGCTGGCTAAAATATACCCTACTCTTAAGTTACGGACCACGCTACGGACTATAATACCCCTATAAACCAAAATAGGGACCAAATTACCCCTATTATTTAAGTCATAGATCTATAAGCTATATATCCGCAAACTATATATCCGTAAGCCATATATCCGTAAGCCGTAGATCCGCAAGTTATAGATTCGCAACCTACCTAAGCAAAGACCTATAGTAAGGAGCTAGCTAACCTAGCTAAGCTTTACACTGACGAATCTAAGTATAGCGGTGAAAATGACAACTTTAACTTTAAACTAACTATCTTTACGGACCTTTGCTAGAAGGCTAATATTCCTAAATAAGAGTTTAGCCAAGCCTACTCTACCATACTGCGCGGCCTAGCACTTAACTACTACTACACTAACCTTAAAAGTAACCCCCTTGGTGTTCCCTTTAATAAGCTATATAAAGCCACCTATAACTACTTTAAAGGACCGGAATATAAGCGTGATATCCTTACCTAATAGAATGCAACTAAGCTACGGACTGTAATTAATAAGAACACTAAAAAATCGACTATAGAGTGCCTATAAATTCTTATTAAAGACCTCTGGCACCTACAGTACGGCCTTAACGCTAAGCTTTAAATAGACGACTTCCTGCATAATAAACTTATTACGGCCTACTAGGAAGTAGAGCCCTATAAGTACGCCTACTATAAGCCTACAGATACCTTAGCTGGCCTTATTAATAATTTATGCTCCTCTATTATAATGTATAAAGTCTTAAACCCACCAGGTAGCACTTAAGCCTTTATTATAGATATTTAATATCCGTAAATAGACTTAGACGTCTACTTTACGGACTACCGCTACCGCTAGCAGCACCTATACCGACTAAGTCCTACCCGTAACCCCCGCAGTAACCCCTATAGACAAACTAGCCAGAAATGTTTCGTGTGCGGTAAGGAAGGATGTTAGTCTATAAGGCATACCTAGGAAGAACGTAATAAGTCTAGGAAGAGACTTAATAGCTGTATTAACTAGTTTATTTTAGAATACGAAGGAGAGAAAGCAGAAGAGCCCCCTAATAAGTTAATAAAAGCCCTTATAATTAACTTTAACTTAGACACTTAGGAATAAGAGACCTTAGAGACATTCCTAACTACTTTTAGACCTTTTATAGACAGCTAAGCCTTTAATATTACGACCGTATTAGCCGACCGCTCCTTTATACACTTAATTGCACCCGAAAACTGGCCTATAAGCATACCTGTTAGACCCGTTATAGATGTTACGGACCGCGAATAGGACCTATTTATATATATTACTATAGAACGCTATACCCCTAAAGAATTTTATAGTGTTATAATTAATATAGGTGCCTCTAAGAAGTCTACCGTAGGTTATAGACAATACCTTATATATAAGACCACCGTAAATAACAATACGGACATTAATACTATATAAACTGGGGCCGTAAACGTCCAATTCGGCATTGGCTTAACTGCATTAATTAGATTAGTTGCAGTTAAGACCCTAATTAGCCTAGTTAACTTCCACGTAGTAAAAGCGGACACCCCTTTCCTACTTTGTCTTGCGGATATAGATAGGTTATAGGTTTACTACAACAATATTACGGACACCTTAATTAGCCCCGTAACTGCCCCAGGAAGTAAGTATATTACCCTACCAATTATACGACGATTTGGACACCCGTTCCTTATATAGGGAAAGACTTTATAAACCTATATTTAGGAATCTTTTAACTATAACCCGTGTTACCTTACCAGTACGGAAATCCACCGCCTATACCGCTGTTTCGGCCACCTATTAGCTGAAAAGCTGTATAGAGTCCTTAAACGCTCTGGACATGACGTTAATAAGAAAGCAATTAACTACCTAACCAAATACTGCTCCTTTTGCTAGAAATACGGACGTTCCCTAGGCCGATTTAAGTTCACTCTTTATAAAAACCTTAATTTCAACTACTTAGTGTACGTAGACATTATATATATTAACGGCAGCCTAGTATTACATATAATTAACGAGGCAACCCGCTATTAAGCCGCCTGTTAGTTGCAAAATATATCCGCAAAATATACTTGGGACATTTTACGGACCTACTGGATTAACATATACCTTAGACCTCCTAAGTATATTACCCACAACGCCGGCAGGAACTTTATTAGTAAGGAATTCCAACAGTACGCTATAGCTATAGCTATTTCAACAAAAGCCGTTCTAGTTAAGGCGTACTAGTCTATTAGGCTTATTAAGCGAGCTTACCTAGCTCTACGGAGAGCTTACCAGATTATTACGGACGAGTGTAAAAATATCTAAAAAGAACTGGCTTTATAGATGGCCGTAAAAGCCGTTAATAACACCGCTGGCCCTAACGGACTAGTACCTACCCTCTTAGTTTACGGAGCCTACCTAAGGATAAGTAACCTAGGCCCTCCTACCCCGTCTATTACGGAACGAGCAGCTGCAATATAGAAGGCAATAACTGAAATAGTCAAATTACGGGCCAAACAAGCTGTTAATAGCGCCCTATATTACCGCAATGGACCAGACACAACCTTAGTTTATAATCTCCCACTTAATTTAGAAGTCCTTGTATGGCGTAAAAGCGGCAATTAGACTGGACCTTACCGTTTACTGGCTATAGAAGACGAGATATACTATATATAACTTCCTAGCGGACCAACTAGCTTCAGAAGCACGTCCGTAAAACCCTATTTTCGGTCTAAAAACACTTATAATATTAAACCAGACGAACTGGAAATACCCTTACCTTTAGACGAACTAGAAACACCTATGCCTACTATAAAAGTCCCCCGCAAACCTACTAAACCCGCTAAACCTGCCGTAAAATGTGGTTGAGAACGCCCCCGAAAGCACCCTATAACTAAGAACCCTATAATAGAGAATTACCTAACCTCCGCAGGCATATCCGTAAGGCAATCTCCGCTTATAGATATATTAGTTCTAGTACAGGAAACCCCTTTTACGGATTTACGACGTAAAGAGATTAACGGACTACTTAAAAAGGGCGTCTTTATAGTTATAATGGAGAGAGACGTTCCGTAAGGCGTTTATATATTTAACTCGCGCTTTATTAACAAAATTAAGCACCCTAGTACTAATAAAGCCTTTGAAAAGTTAAGGCTTATTATACAAGCTTATAACGACTAGGGAAAGGACTTAGTCCTTATGCAATTGCCTATAATCTAACGAGTTAGCCAACGGATTATACTTATACTTACGCCCGGCCTATAGTAAAGTAAACCCGTAGCTCTTTACCTACGGGATATCTTACAAGCCTACGTATAATCTAATACCTACCTAAATAGGGACATCTTTATACGACCACCGCTGGAGCTTAATTTGCAACTAGGAACAATTTTATAAGTTATAAAACTACTCTACGGAGTACCAGAAGCTAAAAACTATTAGTTTAAGATATACTACTAGCACTACGTCCGTAAACTTAAGATAGAGCAGTCGACCTATAACCCTTGCCTCCTATACACCCTATTAAACGGCCTTAGTATTATTAGACTCTAAATAAACGATACCCTTTTCTTAGTAGACCGGATATTTATAGATACTAAAGAGACTAAACTATAAGAAGCTAAGCTCCTGGCAAAGCCGCGAGAGCAGTTAACTAAGTAGACTCCAATTAAGTTTAACGGAGGCTTAATTATATAAAAGGGCAACTTAATCTAGCTAACCTAGGAACGCTAAGCTTAAAACCTAAAGCTTGTTATAGTAAAGCCTATAAACCTCACCAGTTCCTATAAAGAGACCTATAAGACTATAAATATAAAGGACTAATACGCTGTATAGCATGCAAGAGGCGCCTATATTGCTATAGTCTGTTAACCTAAATCTGCCTACGATTTATCCTTTGCGGCCCAGGCAACAGACCCGTAAGAGGAAAATGTTAAACAGCTTAATAAGCGTATTTAGTGGCAAATTAATAATGCGGTAAGGGGACTTACTTTTATACCACTAGACCTAAATTCCCTTAGCCTACTAGTATTTACGGACGCCTCCTTTACTAATAACAAAGACCTATTATCACAAATTGGCTTTATAATTGTACTTACGGACCGTAATTAGGACGCAAATATACTATACTAGTCTTTAATTAAGTGCAAATAAGTAACCCGTAGCGTACTAGCTTCTAAACTATACGCACTAGCTTATAGCTTTAATATAGCAGCCGTAATTAAATTAATGGTCCAGAAGATTCTATAACTAGAGTAGTTACCCCTGGTTTTATGCACCAATTTAAAGTCCCTCTACGACTGCCTAGTCAAACTAGGCACGATATAGGAGAAGAGGCTTATGGTTGACCTAATGTGCTTACGTCAGGCCTACAAACGACGCGAGATTACGGAGGTCAAATAGATCAGCAGCGGAGACAACCTAGTAGACGCTATAACTAAGGCAAAGCCGTGTTAAGCTCTTAAAACCCTAATTAATATAAATAAGCTTAACCTAAAGGTTATAGAATGGGTAGAGCGAGACTAACGGAGCATTTACGGTTTAGTTACGGCCCGTCGGAAGGCCGTACGGTACATTTACGGCCCGTTAAAAGGCTGTACAGTTTATTTTACGGACCGTAAGCAGGACTTACGGCCAGCTTGGGGCACCGTTTGGAAGGCAGCCTAGACGGCACCTTGGGGGAGATTTCCTATGTATTTTCCTTTATATTTTATGGTTTTATTAAAGCAATTACGGAGGCTGTATACAGGTGGTTTTATTTTTTAGGTACCGCCAGTGTATAATTATAGCACCTGTTGTACCAACCGCGTGCTTACGCGTTCGGTACACTAGGTACGCGTTTACGCGTTCAGTGCACCAACCACTTACTTACGCGTCTGGTGCACTTATAAAGCACTAACTAATTAGGGGGGAGGTGCATCAGTATATAGACCACGTAGTCTGCTTCATATAATCGACAGTTACCACCATCCCAAAGAGCATACGATACTATACGTATTTCGTGCCCCGGGATATGACTCACTCGTACTATTAAGTTAGTACGAACACAGTGTGATATGTAAGTGATATATAGGCAATATGTAGTTGATACGCAGGTAATATATAGGTGTTTTGGCATAGTACCGGTAGTCGGTTACACACCCCCCTAGATTTGACAGTGTAGTTAAAGCTGTAGAAAAATAAAGGTTAGAACTATACCAAAATAGAAAATTTAGATATAATTTAGAAGTAGTAAAAGAATGGGGTAACCGTAACGGATATTACGAATATCGCGGATATTGTGGATATTATAAATAGAATCAATTGATCTAATGTCGAATATCTACCAAATTTAACTGCTTTATCCATACTTCGTGCTTTTAACGAGGTAAGATTTTAGTAAGGCCGTTAGCAGGCATTTTGTCTATAGGAACCCATTGTACGTCGATCTTTTTATCTTAGACTTCCTGTCTCAGCTAGTGCTAATAGATGTTAATATGTCGAAGCTTAGTGTTAAGCTTTGGTGTATCCTGTCTTAGGAGTTATATAGTCTGCATATTGTCGTAGAGTATGGTAAATTCGCGTTCTAAGTTAAAGCCAATTGCCTTAAAGAATTGTTGCCACCAGATAATTTCAACTGCGGTAGTAGATAGGGAGAGAAGCTCTGCTTTAGTAGTTAAGTAAGTAATAGATCGCTATAGGGTCGCTTTCCAATCAATTAGACCTCTAAATAGTATAAAAAGATATCCTTAAAAGCTCCGTCTAGTCTCCTTATAGTCCGTAAATACTGCGTTAGATACTCTGTAAAAGGTAACATCTTCTCCTTCTAGGTTTCTATAATAGACGTATACTCTAAATACTTCGCCAGAGTATTTAATAGCTATCGATTTTATTCCAAGGCAGTAGGTAATAGCTTAGTTTACCGTATTAAGGTGCTTTTAATTTAGATTAATAAGGAATTCGGCCAGCTTAAAATGCGTCTTAGTAATATTAGGTCTTCTAAATACAGCAAGGTGTGTAAGCGACCCTACTTATTACTAGTAGGCTAGTGTCCTTTAAGGGTTCGTCTACTGGTCGGACGGAATCAGTTCTTTAGCAAGAAGTAATAACTTAGGAAATCTGCCTAGTTGAATATTAAATTAATTAGCTATCTTTTTAATATAGGAATCTTGGCAAAGCCAGAGCTTTTAACTTAGTCAATCTCGTTTAATTCGAATTTCTAGAAACCGCTATAGGTCTCCTAGTACACGGATCTCGTATCGGTGTAGTAGTTTAGCTTTAAATTCTTTAAGTCTTTAAAGGTCCTTTTTGGCAAATAGAACGGCAATATCGTCTATATAGAAGAAGATAATAAGTCGTCTGTCGGTAAATAGGCAGTTAGTGCCTAGTACTAGTTTTAATCCAAATTTAGCTAGGGTACTAGTAAGCTCTTTATACCAAAGTAGTAGTAAGATTTTTAATCTATATAGCGCCATAAATAGCTCTAGGGCATATCCGTCTTATTTAAATTCTTCTAGGCAGTAGCAGTAAACTAGTTTACTAAGCTTAGCGTTTATAAATACGTTTACAGCGTTATACTATTAAATTTCTAGGTCGAATGCGGCTGCTATAGCTATAAGAGCACGGAATATTCGAGCAGCTAGGGTTGCTGCATAGGTCTCTTCTTTGGTGATCTACAAGTCTCCGCAGACACACAGTTAAGCTTTTAGCTTTTAAAGATAACCATTGCTGTCGAGCTTATATTTAAAGACCCATTTTAGTAGTAGGATCTGCTCGTTACTTACTTCTTCTTTTAGTACAATTTTGAATGTCCCTTAGCGTTTTAGGTTATTATATTCTTTTTCTATAGCCTTTTAAAAGCTAATAGTTAAAGGATACTTTCTTAGTTCTTTAAGGTTCTTTAGTTTAGGAGGAAGATTATCCTAATATAGAGATGAGGATCTAGTTTAGTTGATGTCCTTTACTAGTCCTATGGCAAAGCTAGTATAGTAACTAAATAGGGTAGATAGATTAGCTAGTGATGCTATATACGCTTAACGTTAAATTCTTTTTAATCCTTTTAGTAGGATAAGGTTGGTAGAAGGTTTGGCTAAGACTTTATTAGCTTATAGAGCTGTATTAGACGGTTCTAGCGAACTTAGCTAGGAAGGGCTTACTTTAATTATATCTAGAATATCGTCTTAAAGTCCTTATAGTAAGGTATTCGATTCTAGTAGATCTGGAGATACCGTCCTACTCAGTGTTAGTAACTACTTAGTATCCTTCGTAGGAGGCTCTGCCGAATCGTTCGATTTAGGTGTAGTCGTTTAATCTGCATTTAAGGTAGATCTTTAATTGACTATATATAGGGTAGATTCGTCCTTAGATTCGTTGTCGAGAGGCTCTAGTAAACTAATCGTCTAGATAGTGTCTTCTAATGCTTCCCTTAGCAGGTAGTTAATGTCTTAACCCTTAGGGTTATAGAACGAGGTCTTGTTAAATATAACGTCTCTAGTTTAAATGACTTTGTGGAGACTTAGAATCCAGATTTAATAGATATTAGTTAAGTTATAGCTGACTAGGTATCTAATCGTTGCATAAGGATCTAGCTTATCTCCCTTTTTAACTCGTTTATTAAGCGTATAGGTCTTACAACCATATATATGCATATAGGTAAGTAATAGCGTCTTACCGTAGGCAATCTTATATAGAGTTTTCTACCCTAGTTGCTTATTTAGGGTTCGATTAAGTACGTAGCTAGTAGTAAGGAAGGCTTCTAGTCCTAGAGATAGGGGTAAAGAAGCTTCTAGCTGCATAGCTCTAGACCTTTCTATAAGGGTTTATCTAGATCATTTAGCTCCGCTATTTTATTCTTCTGTATACGGGGCTCGGCATTTAAAAGTAATGCCTTTGTCTGCGCACTATATCTATAGGGTATCTCCTATCTATCTAAAAGCTCGTTTGTTATCGCTCTAGAAAAAAACAACGTCTTAGTAGAATTATAATTTAATCAAGCGATATGTCTTACGAATCGTAGGTAGGACGGTAGCTTTATCTTTATTCTTAAATATAAAGATAAAATTTAATTTGGAATACGTGTAATAGAAATATATAATATATTTATCGCCGTTATAGCCTGGTTCTTTAAGGCTAATAATATCAAATGCGAGCCGTTCAAATGGTCGAGTGGCTAGAAATTCATATTCTCGTCTTTAAGATATCTGCTATGTGTGCTTTGCTAATAAGCAAACTTCGTATTTAACTTTAAGCGGTACTCGTTCGTCAATTAGCTCTTCAATCTCTACGCCATTAACATGCTTAGGAAGCTGCTTAATAGCGTCAGGTCCTATATAGCCAAGTATTTTATACCATTTTATAGCTATGGCTCCAACTAGTTTACGGGCCATTCTACTTAGTTAATATCTTCTTGTTAAGAAGGTTAATTAGGTTATTAAATCTAAGGTAGGCTATCTATATATTAGTACCCAGTGGCCCCCTAGTTATTTCGCATAGCAGACTGTTTCTCTAATAGCTAGACAGTATAGTAAATTTCATCCTAAGTTAAAATAAATATCATTATTAGTAGCTCTTAAAAGTGCTACGATATTTATAAACATAGTAGGTACCATTACTACATAGGATAGCTTTATCTTTAAGCTCCTAGTAGGTGTATTAACAGCAATCGTTACTATTCTATAAGCTTAAATCTTTTCAAAATTTCCGCCAGCAATTAGGTAGTCGTCTTCTACTACTAAGTATAAGAAGGTAAAGTTTTCTTTATTATTGTAGACATATATATCTGCGCTAGGGTTAAGTATCTAGGTGTTCTAAAGTTTAAATAGAATTTAACTAGTACTAAACACGGCAGCATAGCTAGTTAGTATCTTAGAAGGTAGGGCTTTAGAATTAAAATTGATTATAGATTCTACGTCCTTTTAATTATTCTCCTTTACTTCCTGTACTTCTTTTTGAATCCAATTAACTGCGCGTCTAATTAAGGATATAGACAAGATCTTCTTATCTACTATCTTTTAGATATCTGGCCTTGGTCTCTATCCTTAAGGGCGCTTCTACTTAATAATATAGTAGCAGTCACCAAATCAATATTTAAGGCCGCATATGCATTCCCTATGCAATCTTAAATTTAAATTGCTATTAGAATTAGAATTAACATTAAAGTCTAAATTAGGATTTAAATTGCCTTATAGGGTTGCAAATGCAGAGCTATTAGCAGCAGTAGTAGAAGATGCTTACTATATACGGTAGTGCTCCTTAAATTCCTTAATTAGTTCAATAATAGATAGGGCGTCTTTGTTCTTCTATTCCTTCTAAATAAGATCTACTTCTAGTACTCCTGCGAAACTAGAAAAGATTGGCTTAATTACTTAAACGAAATTGTAGTGTGCCCTAAATCCCTAAATATCTAAAAGCTCTAATTGCTCTATAAGCTTGTAAATATTCCACCAGTTATTTAACCATTTTTCAATACTCTACTTTTTATTATAGGATTTCAAAGCCGTATATTAATTAAGGACCTCATATTTTCAACCTAAGGTAGTAGGGGCTAGTGCAGTCTTAAGTGCTTATAGCCGTTCGTGTACCGTTTTAAGGCCATTGATAAGAGGAAGGTAGGCAACCGATATCGATTAAACAATATAGTTATT
>Ga0307515_10018762_pt1 | contig 12488 bp, 8 predicted proteins | sample 17_EM_MG_FD_194513 | JGI IMG/M metagenome (GOLD analysis project Ga0307515, IMG submission 194513) | Populus trichocarpa ectomycorrhiza microbial communities from riparian zone in the Pacific Northwest, United States - 17_EM | ecosystem: Host-associated > Plants > Roots > Unclassified | place... | reverse complement strand
AAAAATAAAAAAAATATTTTCAGTAATTTTAGTTAATTTTAATCATTTCATTTAATATTTGTATGTCAAAAAAATCTTGACAATCATAAAAAAATGTGAAATGAAAAAATAAATTTTTTTATTTAAAAAATACAAAAATAGCCGGACTTTGAAATTAAATCGATAATCAAGTATCATATGTAAAAAATTGAGTTTGAGAGTTTTAGGATCATAGTGGAGGTTTTAATTGAAGAAAAAATTTTAAAAAAGGATTTAATTTAATTTAGTTTGGCTAACAATGAAAAAACATTAAAGTTCAAGAATGATTTTGAAATAAATAGTCAAATTAAAAATTAATAAAGAATTTAATTAAAAAAAATTAGAATTAAAAGCTTGATTGTTCAAAATTGCTTGATTTTGAAGACCAAGAATAAATTTATAAAAAGTGATTAAATTATTGTTCCCAATTAAAAATTAAATTTCCCCTCTTGATTGATAACCCAAACCACCCTTCATCAACCCACGATAAAAAACCAAAATCTCATTTCCTTTACTAATCAAACCAAAACACTTACTTTTAATTATGAGAGTTGTAGTTCAACTGATCAGATTCTGGGTTTTCTTTCCAGATGTCACTAGTTCAAGTGCCACAAATTTCATGACCACCGGAGACTTATATGGTCGTTAACTTTAGAGCCTCAAAAGATTAGTCGATGTGCGCATAAGCTGACCTGGACACCCATAATTAAAAAAAAACTTGCTCTCAACAAAAAAAAAAGAAGAAGCAGATTCTTCATTGTGAATTCAACCACAAGTTTCCATCCTACCATCGACAGCTTCAACAACCATCAACGCCTATTCCACCTCACTCAATAGGCCAATAATAGCCCCCCTCACGAAGCGCTCTCTCTCTCTCTGTCAAAATTGACTACCCTTCTCTATGTTGGATTATGGTTTTTTTCTCCATGGGTGTGGTAACTGATAACAACAACACCCACCATTGACGCTAGTACATCCACTACGACAACCAACAACCTCAAATCTAGTCATCAACCACGGTGCTGAGAGAGAAAGTGACGAGCAAGTAGAGAGAAGAAAATAAAAACTGATTGTGTTATGTGATTTTTTTTATCTTTTACATGTGAAGGTGAATCTCACCGATGACATAAAAAGAAAGAGAAAGAAGAGTTGTTTAAGATCCACCAGTTTCTACCATTCCAACGCTGATGGCGCATGGTCCCATGCGCAGCTAGTGGCGGTGGCGGTGGCTTGTGGAGCCCATGAGTTGCCACTGCTCCCTCACATCCAGTGTATTCCAGCAGCTTCCGTGACTATTCGGACCTTCTGGACAAGGTGTTTTACAATTCTTGGGACGACTTTGTGATTTGTAAACTTACATGATTTTTTGGTGTGAGTTAATTAATAAAAAAGGGTATGTGTGTATGATGAATGATTTTTATTTTTCAGCATGTGTTAAATATAGTGATAAATTTTTTTTTTTTAATTTGCATATTCTTACGTGTTTAACCAAAAGGATAAAAAAATAATAATAAATGTTTTAATTGCATTATGACCAAGCTTTTAAAAAATAATGTAATATTTTTTTAGTATAAAAAATGAGAAGAAGAAAAAAATCATTTTCCTGATTTTAGCATTGTAAAAAAAATGTATTGTTTTTTCATGCATTTTTTAGCTTAACAACATGTTTATCAAGCTCATTAAAATCTTGGCCTAAATAAATTGATTTATTGGGACTACATATCAAAAAATTAAAAAAAAAATCCATATCTTTTCTTAATATATATATATAAACAATGAATAAATGTTTTTCAATTTATAAAATTTTTGAACAAAAAGTTCAAAGTCTATTTTTGCCACTCCTAAGTTCTAAAGTCCAATTCTTATTATCTATATAGGTCCAATGCTTATTCTTCTAAAAACTTTGATGTAATCTCTCTTTTTAGGGATGAACATTATTTTTCAACGAGTCTTTTATTTGTAGGGACTGATGTCGTTTTTTTCTTAAGAATAAATTCAGGATAACCTGAAAATAATTAGTATAATTAATGGCAATAAAAAAAGACAGTTAAGAGAAAAACACATAGTAAAGGTAATTTTTCATAAGAAAAAAAGATGTAAGAGTGACATCGTTCTTCCTTTAAGTATACTTAACTCATTACTTGAATCTCTAGAACCAGTGTTAATTTTTAGAAATTCTAGTTTCCTCTAATTATTAGGTGGTGACTAATTTTTCACGAAATGTATTTTTGACCCTTGCTGCGACATCCATCGAGGTGCAACATAATGACGACTTCATTGGGAATTTTAAGGTTGAACCTAATTACTTGTGTTTATTATCTCATGTTATGTTATTTTTAATTTCTATTTACATGTGAATATTTTTATTTATTTTTAGCATTGTTTATTTTATTCAAGTTATTAATTATTGCATTCACATGCATGTTATTATTCACACACTTCACGAAAAGCCAATAAAAGCTTTGGACCTGAGCTTATCCCTTTATAAAATTAGACGGGGAGATACGATGGCGAGCATGACTTATGTCCACTGATGCTCATTTGAACTTCCGTTTAGATTGGAAGTCACCCTATGTATAGGGTATTATGGAATTTTTCCCATGCTCATAGTATTTAAGGTTAAGTGATCTAGTTACCCCACTAATAATTGGACATTTTGGGAGCCTGAAAAGTCTTTAGGTTAGTTTAACCCAAAACCTTTATGAGCTAGAACCTATCTTTTAGGATGGACACTTCATAGGACACGAATAATAATATGCCATGTCATACATCTTCACCTTATTCTATTGAGGATACAAGACTAGATCGCAAAAGGCCAATACTTCTCTTAATTGGCAAAAAGTTCTTATAGGTTTGGAGTCTTTAGTGAGAGATTTCCAAGAACAAATTGATCTAGTTCCTCATCATATTTTTTTTTTTGCAAATGACATACACAACCAATCATGCATTTCCATACATTTGCACTTTTTTACTAATTCGAAGGAGAAATACAAGTCCTTTGAATTTAATTTCACCTTGGAGTTTGAGATTTAGAAGAAAAAAAGAGAAGAGCTACTACAAAGAAGAATTGTTATGGATTTCCTCGAGCTAGCAAAAAACCTATACTTTACCATGGACCAATCTCGTGACCTATGCCCGGATATTGTCTATGAAATCTTAACACATGCCTTAATGGAGGCCATAAGGAGGTGTAGGTTTGTTTTCCAAGAAATGCAATAAGCTCACACATGAGTCAATTTTGAAAGCCACAAATGTTTGAGTTGGGATACTTGATGTGGAGATGATATATATGTCATAACCTTGCTTTGCTAGCTAAATTTTGTGAACGAGGTCTTTGAGACCATATTTTTTATATCTTGTTTTTCACATGTCTTGGGAATTGCATTGCATTTTCAATAAAATATCTTTTCTCAATCTTATTGTTGCTTTAAAATCTTGAGATGTTCTTTTAAAAGCCCATTGATATTTTATTTGCATCCATGATTGGATAAGTAAACTAGAAAAATTACTAAAATTGGGTCAGACTCCAAAATGAATTATGAAAATATTGTTCGAGAGGCTGGAAAAGTTTCAATTAAGATTAAATCCTATAAAGTGTTTGTTTGGGGTAAAGTCAGGGAAACTGTTGGGCTTCATAGTAAGCAATCAAGGAATATCCCAGCTTATGGTGACTTGCAAGCCAATATCCCAATTGCTTAGAAAGAAAAATACCAAGGTGTGGAATGATGACTACTAAGAAGCTTTTGAAAAGATCAAGAAGTATTTATATAACCTGCCTCTAATAATACCCCCAATACCGGGAAGACCTTTGATCCTATATCTGATAATGACAAAAATAGCTATAGGGTGTGTGTTGGGCCAACATGATGAATCTATAAGGAGAGAACAAACCATTTATTACTCGAGCAAAAAGTTTAATGATTATGAATCCTGGTACACTATGACAAAAAGGTTACGTTATGCTTTGTTTTAGAGTGCAAAAAGGCTTAGGCAGTACATGTTGTATTACACACACTTGGTTGATATCCAAACTAGATCCACTTAAATATATTTGTGAAAAGCCTTGTCAACCCGAATAGCAAGGTGAAATGTGTTATTGGCAGAATATGATATCGTTTACATGGCAAGAAAGACAGTAAAGGGTAGCACAATTGCTTATCATTTAACATATAATGTTATAGAAGATTATGAGCCATTAAATTTTGATCTTCCTGATGAGGACGTGTTAGCAATTGAGGATGATAGTGAAATTAATTATTGGTGGACCATGTATTTTAATGTTGCTGTAAACATATCAAGGAATGGGGCTGAAGCAATAATAATTTCCCTAGAAAAGAAGCAGTATCCTGTTTTATTGAGGTTGCAGTTTGAATACACCAACAACACGACCAAATATAAAGCTTGCATCATCAATTTAGAAGTTGCTTTAAAGCTAGATGTTGAAAAGCTTGATGTTTATGGAGATTCCATGCTGATTATCTATCAGGTGAAAGGGGAATAATAAACTGAGGACAAGAAACTGAAGTCATACCAAGATCATCTCTTGAAGTTGGCTTGTGAGTTTGATGAGATAAAATTCACTCATATGAGTAGAGATAACAATAAGTTTGTTGATGTTTTGACTACCCTTGCCTCAATGACACAAATCAATATTAGGAGCATAATTCAACCAATAACATTGAAGTTAGAAATTTCCAAGCTCATTATTGCTCACTTGAAGAGATAACGAATGGAAAAACATGATACAATGATATCAAGAGGTTTATCCAGTACCAGGAATATCCTTTAGGTGTTTTCACAACAGATGCAAAAACTCTGAGAATAATAGTGATGGATTATTATTCGGATGGTGAAATCTTGTATAAGAGGTCATTCAATGAAACTTTGCTAAGGTGTTTGAATGAGAAAAAAGCTAAACAAGCATTACAACAAGTTCACGAGAGAATTTGTGCAACTCATACTAATAGGCATATAATGACAAGATGGATGCAGTGATCTTGATACTTTTAGTTGATTATGGAAAGGGATTGTATTAACTATATTAGAAAGTGTCACAATGTTAGATATATAGTGACAAGATAAATATGCCTTCAGCTTCTCTGTTCAATATAAACTCACCTTGACCTTTTGATATATAAGGATTGAATGTTATAGGACCGACCAATCCTAAAGCCAATAACAGGCATATATTCATCTTGGTGGCTATTGATTACTTCAATAAATAGGTAAAAGCTAGTTCTTATACACTTGTGACACAAAAAGGTGGTCTAGAAGTTCATTGAAAAGAATTTGATTTGTCGCTACGGTTTACCAACAAAGTTGATAACTGATAATGCTTAGAATTTTAATGGGAAACTGATTGTTGAACTCTGCATAAAGTGAAAGGTTAAACACTCTAATTCTTCTTCTTATAGACCCAATATGAATGGTGTTGTCGAGACAATTAATAAGAATCTTAAGAAGATCATCCATAAGATGATACTCACTTACAAAGATTGGCATGAGATACTTTTGTACGCATTTCATGCATACCGCACTATAATTAGAACTTCTACGGATGCAACTCTTTACTCTTTAGAATATGGGATGAAGACGGTGATGCCTTTAGAAGTAGAGATTTCATCATTAAGGATTCTAATAAATGTAAAACTGAAAGAATCAGAATGGGAGAAACTGAAGTTTAAACAATTCAATCTAATCAGTGAGAAGAGATTAGTAGAAATTTGTCATCACCTACTATATTAGAGTCGAATAGCTAAGGCATATAATAAAAGGGTCGAACCAAAGGAATTTAAAGAAACAGGCCTTATATTGAAAAAGATGTTTTCAATCTTAGAAGAAGAGTACAACAAATAGGCGTCAAATTATGAAGGATCATATGTGGTGAAAGCCTTTTCTAGAGGAGCCTTAATTTCGACTAAAATGGATAGAGATGATTTACCTAAGACTGTAAACTTTAATGTTGTAAAGAAGTACCATGCATAATGTACTGTGTTGAGGAATCAATAAAGATCAAAGTTTGGCCTAGAATTCTTTAGTGTAGTTTTCTTTTTATAAACTCTAAAAAACTCTGAATAGCCTTTCCCATGATCTCATAGGCTCATAAACATCGTTTTTGCAAATGATAAAACAAGTTTCAATAAAAAAAAATGGGAAATCAAAGATGTTAGTACAAATTTAGAAGTCAAATTAGTGTTCATTTTAAACAAGCGAGTTTTGAGAATTCAAGTGATCTCCTAGTGAAACCTGAAAAATGAACCTAAAACCATTTCAAACTAACTTTAAAGCTGAGTTTTAGTTGGCTGAATAATTTTTCATAATGTAATTATGATGGAAACTATTTTGCATGTCTAACTAATCACAATGGATGAGAACAAAGCTTACTAATCCTAAATGCATGCATTTAAGATGATGAGAAGTTATCTTTGATAATTCTTTCACAATACTTGAAAAATATCCTTTGCAAGTCCTTGTTGAGCGTAGTAAAAGTTTTCTTACAAAAAAAACCCTAATTTGGATCACGGCCCACACTAGGGGTAAGTACAAGGATTATAAAAGCAATTTGACCTTAGAATTATACAAAAAGATCCTCAATGATCAATGGAAAGACTAAAAGTGCCATAATAAAGCTGAGGGTAAGTAGAGATTCAAAGATTTACAAAGGCTGAGCATGTCGTGCAAAAGTAAAAATGATGATGATGATACCCAAAACAAAATAAAGAAAACAAAGACAAAGAAATCCAAGCCTGACATTGGAGGCATGAAAAGATCATTTTACAAGAATCCCGAGGTCTGGGAGTCCATCAACCAAAATGAAGAAAAAATAAAGGTCTGGGAACGAGTGCTAATGATCCTTAGTCCAAAGAGCCCTTTAACACCTCTAAAGCTTATAAATATCATTTGTTTTTCATAACAAAAGAGCCAAAGCCAACATTACATGCCTGATAAAGTCATTTCTAATAATAAAAAAAACAAGCAATTTGGGTTGGTAAACAATGCTCTCCCGTGTAAAATGAGATCTTCAAAAAAATATGGTTATGCTTTATTATTCCTACAAGTAAAATAAATGCTTCAAAGATTTTATTTTCTCTGAAACTTTCGAGTTAAAACTCGAAGCCCTATGACCAACAATTCATGAAAACAAAAGGTAACTTCATATTTTTATTAAGAGAAAAACCTGCATCGAAATCTAAAATTCAACCTTTATGAAACCTTGTTCATGAGAGTTGCTTGAATTTTTTTCAAAAAACGCTTGCTTTAAAACTTGCATCGAAATGGTTTTTGCATTCGGAAATGGGTTTGAAATTCCAAAAAGAATTTTATGATATCGATCTTTTATAAGAACCAAACATCTTCTGTATAATATCATCCTTGAGAAAACCTAAACAAACAAAACAAGATAAATAACATAGGGGCATGATCAAGATAGGGGCAATTCAAGAAACACAACAGGGCTGGCTACATAACTCCTTTAAAAAAATATAGAAAATAGGAACCAAACTATTTAAATCCTCCTATGTCTTTTTAGAACTTAAGATATAACTATGAAAGCTATCATAGAACATGAATGGTGAATACTGAGTGGTGGTCATAACACCCTAGCAGTGATACTCGTATAATTACAAAGATAAATATAGGAGCCTTGAAAGGTCATAATCAATGAGACAAAAGTGCCTAGATAATAGGATAAGCAAAGATCATCCGAGCTTATTAAATAAGCATCCCTTTCCAACCACAAGTTATAGCTCTAATAAGCCAAAGCAGAGGAGAAGAGCCATAAAAACTTGCAACAAAGATTAAAGCTTTGAGGGATAGGGTCCACGAAGAAAGGGGACCTATGTTTCTCAGGTAAAAATGCATGCATATTAACCTCAAAGCATTGTATATTTATCCTTGCAAGGAGTCCAAGGGAAGAATCATTAACGTATTCAAAAATTTTCCAGTAAAAAAAACCATTAAAGGTTTAATTCCTACCAATACAAAGGAAAAGAAAGCCCAATTTTCAAAATATAAGATCTTGAGATATCTTTAAGGTTGTGTGAATGCGAATTTAAAGCATATCATTTCAAATATGCTTTTAAGCTATTCATTTTTAGAGAACATCTTTGAAGCTATCACTTTTTAAGTGCCTTTGAGCCCCTCACCTTTCAGATAGTGAGTTGTTTAGCTCTTATCTCTTTTAGATAATGCTTTTGGAACTATCATATTCTGAGTGCGTCTTTGAGCCCTTACCCTCAGATAGTGTGTTGTTTATCCCTTATCTCCTTTTAAATAGTGCTTTCGACACTATTTTTTTCAAGTGTATCTTTGAGCCCTTACCTTTAAATAGTGCACTGCTTAGCCTCTATCTCTTTTTAGATAATACTTTCGGTATTATCATCTTTTTAGTACGCCTTTAAACCCTTACCCTCAGATAGTGCATTGTTTAACCTCGATCTCCTTTAGATAATGCTTTTGGCACTATCATTTTTTAAGCGCGTGTTTGAGCCCTCACTCTCAGATAGTACGTTGTTTAGCTCTTGTCTCCTTTTAGATAGTGCTTTTGGCACTATCATCTTTTGAGTATGACTTTGAGCCCTCGCTATTAGAAAATGCGTTGTGTAGCCCCTATCTCTTTTAGATAGTGCTTTTGGCACTCTCATCTTCTGAGTGTACATTTCAGCCCTCACAATCATATAGTGTGTTGTTTAGCACCTATCTCCCTTAGATAGTGCTTTTGGCACTATCACATTCTGCGTGTGCCTTTAAACCCTCATCTTTTAAATAGTACGGTGTTTGGCCGATCTCTCTCTCAAGTAATGCTTTTGACACTATTGCCTTTAGAGTGTGCTTTTGAGCCCTCATTTGTGATAATTTTGTTAGATTTGTCATTCTTGAAGATATCTTTAAATATCTCATCACTTTGAAAAGGATTAACCACTTCTTCATTGGGTAAATCCATAAATCCCTATTGGATTTTTCTTTTATCCTAACATTAAAAATCTTTCACATCTTTTTATCTTTTCTTCTTTATAAACTTACTATCTAAAGTCTCTCATGAGACTTTTTGTCGTAAGCATTGTAAAGAGGGGGCAACTTTCATAATCTAATTTTGGGTTCCTTAAAATTATCATGTTCTTTTTTATAGTCAAAAATATGTAGGACAAGCGACTCGGTTGGAAAAAACAGCTTGAAGAGGGATTCAAATGCATAAACGAGAGATAAAGAGATCAAATTGGATCTTTGATAATATTGAAAACTCAATTACATCCTTGAAGGACCTAAATATGAAAAACAATGTAAATTAAAGGTTAACTTAAGTGAATATTAGATGAATTTGCATAAAAAATAAGTATGAGAATTTAATTAGATTTTAACATGTTGATTTTATTTAGTCATGGGCCTAATTTAAGAATAATTAAGTTTAAAAATTAAATTAGGCTAAAATTAAAAGAATAAATTAAGTGCAAGGACTTGATTATACTTTTAATGGGTTAAATTAATTTGATTAAAGAGTTAATTGATGCAAAATTAAGTTTTGAAGCCTAATTTGGGCTTCATTGAAAAAATTACGATTTTGAAAGACCAAATTTAATTTTTACAAGTTTAATCAAATGAAAATAGGAGTTCAATTGAAAAAAATAATTAAAGACTAAAGACTGATTGAGGGTCAAATTGAAAAATTTCAAAACTAAGGACCAAAGTGCAAAATGTACGTTAGTTTGAGGACTGATATTGATGAAATCAAGGGTGTAATTGCATAATCTAGAAACCAAGGATCAAAGTGAAAAAAAGCTCAAATTAAATGATTTAAATCAAGGTTTCCAGGGGTGTAATTGCAAAAATTGAGAAGTTTTAGAGTCAGTTGAGGATGCATATGCTTAAATTGGAAGAATAAAAACTAAATTGAAAATTTCTTAAAATCCTTTTTTAAAAACCCTAATTATTAGAGTTTAAACAAACAACGCGTCACTCAGACTTTAGTGAAGAAATAAATGACACGTCGTCCAACCTTGTTCACCATCTTCTTCAACAGATGAAGGCTAATCGAGATGTCACTCTTAGATGAATGAATATGGCATCTCCAACCATCTTAGAGACGCCAACCACCACCACTCGACTGAGAAACATCTCCTCTACAAAGATCAATTACCCTCATCACATGTTTTTACCTCATTTAGATCAATGAACTTGACAACATTGTTTCCCTAATTAACCTCCCCTATATTGGCAGATTCGGGTTAATCAAGAGCTTACCTTCCAATTAATTAATATGGAGTTATAGACCTCCAAATAAAGAGTGGTTTGATCCCAATGGTAGATCTATATACCCTCTACAAGATTCAGATCCTTAAATGAATCATTTATGTCCCGATCTCCACAATGACCTTGATAAAGTACCCAACCCAATCATCCATGATTGAAGAAAATCTCACCATAATAGAAAGACTCTAATGTTGTTTTCTTAGGTGTAATTTCTATTTATAAGAGGACAAAAAGGGACCAAACACCCACTATTTTCAAAGAGAAAGGTTCTAGAAGAGAGAATAAGAATCTTCCTTAACAAACTCTTGGCAAAGACTATTTGGTTTTGCCATTTCTGGTTTGTGTTTGCCTATAAAAAGCTATATGCTCTTGAAAAAAAACACAGAAAGAAATCACAGAGAAAAAAGAGAGAAACTTTAGCAATTGAAAGTCTTTTGGTAAAGGGAAGTGGAAAGAGAGAGGAAGAAGACATAACTTGTAAGTTCAAGATTGGAAGCATGGATACCATATCTAGAGTTTGAAGAAGCAACAAAAAATTCTCAGTTTAAGAAGCAACATTGTTAGACAAGGTATATTTTCAACTTTGATAAGGGGGTAGAGCTCAATGAGTATGCACCCCCTTCTATTGTCTTTTAAATCTTTGTTTAGAATATTTATTGTGCATCTCTTAAAGCTATTTGTTAGTTTAAATGTAATGGATGTTTGTTTTTTTTTTTTTCCCATGATGACTAGTTATTGCCATGAATTAGCATGTCTATGTATACTCAAGTTTTGTTTGATGCATTGATTGATGTGTTAAAAGTTGATAATATAATGGTAAATGATAGTGTATAATGTTGTTTTGCATGCTTTAATGTTTAGTTAATAAATACTAAAGTTATGGAAAAATATGCTAAGTATGATGTTGTTATGGATTAAGATGTTTCAGGGTAGTTCACTGGGTTTGTTGAAGTTATAAGTATGATATTTGAGCTTAGGAACAATGAAAATGATTAATAAAACAATATTTATGCCTAAAAGAATGTAATTCTGACTTGCTGTAGATAATAGGTTTTGATTGTTGTTTTTGAAGTTTCTTGTTATTTCTAATGTTTCAAATAAGTTGTGTGTAGCATGTCTAAACTATGGTTACAATGCTTAAGTCCTTTTTTCTAGTTTTATGCTTGTTTATGGGTTTAGGCTTTTTTGAGCAATTTTTAGGTTTTTTTTGGGATCTAGGTTTGAAAGTTCTTGGCTTTAAAATTAGATTTTTCATATACTAATTTTTTTTAGCTTGATTCATGTATCTTGACCAAAACTTAGACTTATATATAATGTTTCTCTATCATTTTCTTGTGTATTAAATGCTTGTTTTGGATCATTCGATCATTTGAAGTTTTCAAATGTTGGGTTTAGGTTTTTTATTGTCAGGTTTGAATTGCTCATATCAGAGTTTATCATGTCGTTTAATCCATGATTAGACTTTAGTTTTTTATATTATATTTTTATGCCTTTCGTTTAACATAATTTAGTTTGTGATAATACTTCGATTTCTAGGTTCATGAGAGTGTTCTTCGTGTTCTTGATGATATTCAAACAAAAACCTCTCTTTGATCTTCATTCTTTCTTTTCTAAACATGGATCTTTTTATGGGCCTTTGAATTTTGGGTCGGGAAGCCCAACCCATGTGGTTGGGTTGAGTCCATTAGGTTAAGGGCATGTTTGTTTAGTTTGAGATTTTTCAAAGGGACAAATGCATTTTTTTTTCTTAAAGTGAGTTTTCCAAATACTGTCTTAAGATAATTTTTATATCTCTGATTTTTAGCTAATGATGTGTTTGGCAAGCACGTCCTATCAATTTCCCAACAATGTTTCTTTTTCCTTCTTTTTAGTGTTTGCCAAACAAACTTCAAATGATTTCCAAAAATTCTAAAAAAAATTCAAGGACCATTTTAAAATTATTTGTAGTTCCCTCGCATGTTTTTCAACCATTTCGTTTAATATTTGGACTTTAAACTTATACTATAAGATACTGACCTGGTATTAAATAAACATGTTTTTTTTTTAAATTTTAGAAAAATACAAAAAAAAACCCTTATTCAAAAAATACAAAATATGTTTTTTTTTTAATTCTAAAAATATGTGCATATGACTAAATTCTAAAAATTTTCATGCATATTTTATAAAAATAAAAATTGCTTTTTATCTTACTTTGAAAAATAAAATAAAAATCATTTAATGGGTAT
>Ga0307515_10018761_pt1 | contig 12488 bp, 10 predicted proteins | sample 17_EM_MG_FD_194513 | JGI IMG/M metagenome (GOLD analysis project Ga0307515, IMG submission 194513) | Populus trichocarpa ectomycorrhiza microbial communities from riparian zone in the Pacific Northwest, United States - 17_EM | ecosystem: Host-associated > Plants > Roots > Unclassified | place... | reverse complement strand
TTTGGGTGCACATGCGTAAGGAACAATTTCCTAACCAAAGAAAATCAAAATTACAGTCTCGTGGTGATGGTCCATTTCAGGTTTTAGAGAGAATCAATGATAATGCATACAAAATTGACTTCCAGGTGAGTATGGTGTTAGTGCTACCTTTAATGTTGCTGATCTTATGTTGTTTGACACAGATTTTGATTCGAGGTCGAATCCTATCAAGGAGAGAGGGGATGATGTGGACCAGCCCAGAAATACCTACCAGCAAGGACCCATTATATGTTCCAAATGGTTCAATGACTCGGTCCAAGACAAAGGCATTGAAAGAGGCATTGAATGCATTGGTTTTGAATGTTTCAACCAAGTCAGAATTGAAAGGTCCATTAGAGTATCTTTTTTTTTTTGGTAAGTTGACGTATGTATTAAAAGAAGAAGATACTCCATTAGAGTATCAAGAGTCCTAGTACATCTTATCCATGTGCAAGAGGGGTCCAATACAACCTTATTTGGGCCATGAGGTGTGAACAACAAAGGAAACAAAAGAATCCTACTACAACTTGGAAACAACATGGGTGGCTACCTTTTCCTTTTTGTTTCTAGGATTAAGGGGCTGCATGGAAGGCTATAATAAGCCTTGAATCAGTTCTGTAATATTTTACTTCCTTCTCTTCTTCTCATGGCAGAACATGGATTTAATATTAGGGGCTTTATTTTATTTTGTTAGCTACAGCCCAAGGCTTGTTTGGGCTTAATTAATACTTTGTTTTCAGTTAGGGTCCAAGGCTTGTTTGGATTAAGTTATGGGCTTTTCGGTTTAGGGTTTTGGGTCAGTTTTGAGTGGACCTCATATCGAAGATTAACTGGCTTCGTGGCGTCATTCTACTCAATCCAATAGTGTTGGTGCCTTGGGGCAGGTTTTCATTGTGTCACACTCCTATCAGACCTATTTCGGCTTTCCGGGATCAGATCTCAATCATGATTGTGGTTTGCGTGACCACATGATCACGAGGTTCGCATCAAGAGGATAAACCATATGTTCCACGAATATGTTGAGTCATTGATCTCAACCACACACACTCACGATTGGCTTCATGGATTGCAAGTATTTCATCATGATTAGATAAAGTGACAACTAATGTTTGCTTTGTAGATCTCCATGATATATCAATATTACCACACGTAAAGAGATAACTTGTTTGAGATTGACCTTTATATGGATCATATAAAAATCTTGCATCAGCATACTCAACTAATTCATGATTAACATTTGATGCGAACCTCGTGATCACATGGTCACGCAACCCACACACAAAGACACCAATTCCCGGAAAGCCAAGTAAATCAGGTTTGATAGGAGTGTGACACAAACATAACTTGTACCTAGGCACCAGCACTATTGGAAACGGAAAACCCTCACCCACCGAATATTGATTCGCGAACGAGAAGTATAAGGATGACGCCACGAAGACAGATGTTCTTCTTCAATAAGTTGTTTTTCAGTTCTTTAGAGAACCATGGAAGGGAGATTATCTCACCAACACACACATACAAAGTGCAGCAAACAAGAAGTTTTTATTAATCTGAATTGTCTAACCTTACATGTCTGGTTGTGCCCTTATTTATAGTGACTCTAAACTAAAATAAACCCTAATAGACCTCTTATGTGGACTTATATGATGCCCACTTACAATTAAACCCAAATAATATAAATAAACCCTAAGCTAAGAAGAAAATAATAATAACAATAATAAATCTGAATTTAATATCCTAAATATATTAGGATCATATTTGTTGCCCTTTAGAAGTCCCATATAAGCTAGGAAAATCAAATCTGAAGGTAGAATTAATTCTGAAATCTTCTTTCCTTTTTGTAGCCAGGATGAACATGGAATCCTTGTAGGAAAAGGATTCTTAAACATTTATGAATCCTTGCCACACTTGGAAACTATGTTGCAGCCAATTAAAGATCTTTGTAGAAATAGGAGATTCCCAGAATAAGATGCCACATTCTTTTAGGAAAAGAATCCTAGCCAAATAGAAAGTCTACAAGTCAAAAGGAAATAAATAACAAAATTCGTACAGCCTCTGTTGACCCGTGTTTCGATGCCTTCCTGAACTCCGATTGACCTGAAAGTTTAACCCAAGGTAGGACAACATGTTAGGAGACTTCACATAAATTTCAGCTCGATCCAACGGTCGGATTGAGAATTGTGATTGTTGCCGTAAAACTGGATAGTTGCACATTTTACATCAGAATCCGAATTTGACCTTTCCTGGATCGTATCATTCCCTCTCTCTTCAAGATGATTCGTCCTCGAATCACCAACAAGTTGAATGGACAATTCCTTAGCCTCTTTTTGATGCTTTTGGAGTTCTTTTCTTGCCAATAATCGTCGCCAACAACTTTGGATGAAAGTAGCAGTTGTTCTATTTTTTTTCTCCTCTCTTTCTGAAGCTTGCTACGCATTGACTGTTACCGTTAACACATCAAGTTCTTGCTTCATCTCCCCTAGAATACGAGATAGACTATTGGATTCTTTTTTAGAACACTAATCTCTTTATTTCTCTCCCTTTGACACCACCTCTCCTTTTGAATCCTCTTTTCCTTTTGCCATGACACCTCATCAAAGTACATGAAATCCCTTCGGTTTCTAGGCTGCCGAATACCTTCTCGATGGCCTATGATCTCAATCCTTAAAACCACCATCACCATTATCAATGGCCTATGATCTCAATCCTTAAAACCACCATCACCATTATCATCAACGCCCTCCTTAAAATCCTCATAATCAGCCCACATTGTCCTTTCAGCCCCACTGCCATTGTTTGATTTCGATTCAAGCCCAACCTTCCTCGCGTTTTGGGTCCATGTTCCAGCCACCTTACCCTATTTTCCCACCTTCTCAAGTCTGTCACACACGTTCCCCATCATAGAATTCATTCTTGCTATCATCTTCGTCATGGCTTGCATTTGGAATTTAAGTTCTACATCGAGAGGGGGTGGTGTCTTGTTTTGATCTGACATGATAGTACCTGCAAAAATTGGTTAGTGGTAAAAAAATCCTCATATCGCTCGTGTTTCGGTCAAACACTCTTAATATCCTCACACACTCACACCTCTCGTCTCACCTTCTTGCGGTTCTTATGAAACTGAAACCAACACCAAATAAAACCAACCCTAGTTATATATATATATATATATATATGTGACTCAAGAAGCCATAAAAATCAGAAAACAAGCAAAACAAAATTGGGATGATAGTCTCGCGAGTAGCAAGCGAGTCTATTCAAAATATGAACGAAACTGAAGACTCGAATAAAAACAGAAAAAAATATATGCAAAATGATGAAACAAAACCCAAATATGTTGGATATGATGAAAATAAACTGCAAGAAACGAAAACAACTGAAAGAAAGCGAATTTCAAAAGTTGACGCAAAACAGACTAGTTTACGACGAGTTAAGTCCGAATCTGGAACCTAAAGTAAATGATGTCCAATTGAGTTAAAATTTCAGATATAGTGCGATATCAACCCCAATAGACAGAATGTAAAGTTTGAGCAATTTATGATAAGGTTTGATATACTGACACAAAAACGTTATGAATCAGACCTGATTGGACCCGAATTTGAAACCCAAAGCAAGCGATATCCAATCTGAAGGTAGAATTAATTCTAAAATCTTCTTTTCTTTTTGTAGCCATGATGAATATGGAATCCTTGTAAGAAAAGGATTCTTAAACATTTATGAATCCTTGCCACACTTGGAAACTATGTTGCAGCCCATTAAAGATCTTTGTCGAAATAAGAGATTCCCAAAATAAGCTGCCACATCCTTTTAGAAAAAGAATCCTAGCCAAATAGGAAGTCCACAAGTCAAAAAGAAGTAAATAATAAAATTCATACAGCCTCTGTTGACCCGTGTTTCAATGCCTTTTCCAACTCCGATTGACCTGAAATTTTAACCCGAGGTAGGACAACATGTCAGGAGACTTCACATAAAATTTCACTCGATCCAACGGTCGGATTGAGAATTGTGATTGTTGCCGTAAAACTGGATAGTTGCACATTTTACGTCAGAATAAGAATTTGACCTTTCTTGGATCATATCAACATTATTTGAATAAAATAAGCCCATATCCTTATTTCCTCGTAGATAAGAAAAAATGTGTTTAATTCCATTCCAATGTCTCTAGGTAGGAGAAGAACTATATCTTGCTAGCAAGTTCACATAGAATGCTATATCAAGTCGCGTATTATTAGCAATATACATTAGCACACCAATTGCACTGAGGTTATGGTACTTCAGGACTAAGTAATTCTTCGTTATCCTCATGAGGTCTTAAAGGGTCTTTTTTCACATTAAGTGGTCGAATAACCATCGGTGTACTCAATAGATGTGCTTTATTCATATAAAATCTTTTAAAGACCTTCTCCATTTAAGTTAACTGATGAATGAGAATTCCATCTGCTAAATGCTCAATCTGCAAGCTGAGATAAAAAAAAAATTCCCTAGATCTTTCATCTCAAACTCTTTCATTAAATAATTTACTATCTTTGGTATCTCTTCATGAGTTTCAATAATATTTAAATCATCAACATACACAACAATAATAACAAAATCATATTCTAACTTCTTTATAAAAACACATGGGCATATAAGATCATTATTATACCCTTCTCTCAATAAATATTCTTTAAGACGATTATACCACATGCATCCTGATTGCTTTAACCCATATAAGAACCTTTGTAACTTGATTGAGTAAACCTTTTGGGGATTTGAATTATATGCTTCAGACATTTTAAATCCTTCAGAGATTTTCATATAAACATCATTATCAATTGACCCATATAAATTGGCTACGACTACATCCATTAGACACATATCTAGCTTTTCATGAGTTGCTAGGCTAATGAGATACCGAAATGTAATTGCATCTATTACAGGAGCATATGTTTCATAATAATCAATGTCAGGTCTTTGCGAAAACCCTTGTGCCACAAGTTGTGCTTTATATCTTATGATTTCATTTTTCTCATTTTGTTTTCGCACAAATACCTATTTGTATCCAGTTGGCTTTACACCTTCAGGTGTCTGGACTACAAGTCCAAAAACTTCATGTTTTGCAAGTGAAATTAATTCTATCTGGATTGCTTCTTTCCATTTTAGTCAATCATTTATGTGTCGATATGTTTTGATAGATTTAGGCTCAACATCCTCATTTTCATTAATGATATCAAACGATATATTAAATGAAAAGATATTGTTGATAATTATTTTATTACGGTTCCATCTTTTATTTGTAGAGACATAACTTATCGAGATCTCCTCATTATTATTATTGTTGTTGTTGTTATTGTTTTCATTAAAATATTATTTTTATTCAATAAAACCATAAATTTGATTTGAAAAGTAAAATTAAAAACTATATGAACTTTCAACGAAGGTGGGGTCTGCCATCCAGGAGGATATGCCAAAATTACCAGACCCAGCCAACATGGATCTGACATGATTGTTATACCCAAGTTTGCTTAGGTTTGGCACGGTTGCTAGACCCAAAATTTTTGGACTTGGCGTCAACCACGTCTAAATGCATTATTTGTGTATATTTTTTCAAATGAATTTTTTTGTTTATGTTTTAATTAGATTGTGCTTATTTTTAAATGATATTAAGTGTGTTTAGTTTGCAGAGAGGTAAGTATGATTCATCTGTGGTTTTTTCTTAATTTTATATAGATTAATTTTTTTTAATATTATTTTTTATTAGATTTTTAATAACTGCAGCCTTGCATTGTTTATATATATATATATATTCAATAAATTTTATGTGGGCCTGGCATGGTTGTTAAACCCAAGTTTGCTTGGGTCTGGCACAGTGTTCATAAATCTAACTTTTAACTGCCATTACTATAACGATTTACATTGTTTGTGAATCGGCCCACAACAACGCGTGAGCCATCTATCTAATTATGACTAAAAAGTAATGTTGATGTTGTTTGCGAACACCACACACACACACACACACTATGACTTTCTGTTTAATTTTGTTCCTAAAAATGTGAACGAAACAATGCAAATCCACATAGATAAATATTAGGGGTGATCATTTTCGGTTAGGTTTTTATAAAAAAAAATAACCACACCGGTTTTTTTTAAATAATTGAAATCAGTTCAAACCAACCGGTTTTGGTTCGGTTCGTTTATTTTAGAATAAAAACCAGTTCAAACTGACTGGTTTCAATTCGGTTCGGTTTAGCTCGATTTGTTTCCGGTTAGGCTCGGTTTTTTTTGGGTTTGGGTTCAGTTCGGTTGTTTTGGTTTCAGGCTTATAAACCGAAACCGAACCGAACCGGTTGGGTTTTTAAAAATTCTAATCGATTTTTTTTCATGGTTCGGTTTTTTCGGTTATTTTTTTTTTCAGATTTTTCAGTTTTTCAATTTTTTCTCTCACCCATAATAAATATAAGACCAACCTACATACACAACCCACTAAATTTTACAATGTGAACAGTAGCTTATACTATTTTGAAAAAATTGATTTTCTTTTATGCTTTTCTAATGAAATGATGAGTTTTCATCGAGTTACCGTCATGTTTTATTTAAACTTAGTTTTCTAATAGTTTGGTCAACATGTCTCCTAGTTTTAGGTGCCAATGTGGGCCATGAGTTTTCATCAAGGTAACATTATTTTTTAATTAAACTTGGTTTTTAACGGTTAGGTCAACGTGTCTCATAGTTTAGGAATCAAAGTAGGCCTAATGTTTTTTAAACCTTAAAACGAGATTAATAATTCAATGACGAGTTTTCATTAAATTTGCATTGGATTTTGGTTAAATTTGGATTTTAGTGGTTAGGTCGATATGTCTCCTAATTTTAGGATTCGTTATAAACATAGTGTAGCATTTTTAAACTAAAAATGAGGTCAATAACAAGTCCATGAGTCTTTTCTAAGTAGGGACCAATGAGGGATGAGTGTTGTATTCTATTCAACTTTTTATTTTTATTTTTAAAAATATAATAATAAAAAAAAGTCAAGAAAATACAAATAAAAAATAATTGTCGAGTTATAAGACTACTGACTTAAGACCCGATGCTATCTTGACGAACATTCATTAATAATAAACCGCTTGTGAAGCTCATAAAATAAATTGGACAATAAATGGGTTGTGTAAAATGAATTAGAAAAAAACACATAGTTAAGGTAACTTTTTTCTTTGAAAAGAAGTGGTAAGAATATTTTTATCTTCTCTTAAGCATAAACAACATGTTATTTGGATCTATAGAATCAATGTGTATTTTAGAATTCTAAGTCTCTTTAAAGAACTAGGTGACAACTCTATTTTCTATATATATTTTTTATTTTTAAGATCTCATTTTATGTGTAGTACAACATAGCCCTTGAATTAACATTATATAGGTTTAAAATTCTAATAAATTGATGTACTTTTTGAAGGAGCAACTATTGGTTGATTGGAGTTTGAACAAACTAGTTATGACTATCTAATCATACCATTAAGCTTTTAAAATGGATAACCAAGGGGTTGTGTGGGAGATATAAAAACATCAACGTATCCATCATAAGATGGTAGAGACAAAACATTAGGAAAGGTAGAAGTGTTATGGACTATATGGGTATACTATGATTTTGTCCAAGTGCAATTCTTTATTGATATATGGAATCAAGAGATGAAGAGCCATCTTGTATCATATCTAATGGAGGCTAATTCAATTACCTCGGATTGTGAGTTTTTTCGGACTCTTTATAGCTAGAGGGATGACCTTTATCAATTGCATGGATTCATGATTACTAGCCAATCATTATAACCATATTTTTGCCTTTTTTTTTGTATAATTACCATTATGTTTTATATTAACAAACTTGATATCTCAGGGTGTGTCAATCTTTTGATATATGTGATACGATCAAGACTACATCATAAGATCTATTACAAGATCAAGGGTAAAGAAGCTTAAAGATGCATTCAATGAGCTTATTTAAAGTAATTAGGCCAAGGTAAGTTTCAAAAAGGCTACAACTTCAACAAGTGAAGATCAGACCTTAGTAAAATTAATTTATGTGCAAAAAGGGCATGATCCATCTACAACATGAGCCTAATTATTTCGCACTGGTGGGCTAATTAATTTCGGTGTTAGAGGCGATTTTGGGCTTATTTTCTTACTGCATAGTTTTACTCTAATAGTATAATGTTGTATTTGATTATTGGATCAGGCTGAAGATGTATAAGATATTTTCAACAATCTTGTTTTGTATTGGGTTAATATTTTAGAGCAATCAAACATAGAGAAGGCCTTGCAAGAAGGTCCAGAAGATATTGTGTGAGAATTATATTAGTTTCGTAGTTTATTTAGGGTTCTTTTTTTATTTTATTTAGAACTTTTTTATTATTTTTCTAGCATTATTTAAGATTTTTTACCTATTATGAATAAGGTTATTTAGCTTGTATTTAGGTTTTTTTAGGGACCAAACTTTGATTTCAATAATTATTATTGTGCATGTGAGATTTTGTTCATACTTTGTGGTTCTTCATTGAACTACTCTGACTTATTAGAGAATTAACCAAGTTTCATTATGTCTTTTGTACTTCCTGTTCATGTCTCTTTATAGGAATTGGGTGGGGATTCAGTTACTTATTGTCTTGGTATCTCGGTATAGGTTATCGTTGTATCGAGTTCAATTTCAAATCTGATCTTAGCTTTCTTAGGAAGAGTTGATTTGACTATGGGTTTCTAGATCTTTATATCTACGAGATTCGCATCAGTTGGTATCAAAGTAAGGCTCTAAATCTACATATCTTTTACTTTCATGTTTTTGCATACTCCATTATTGTCGAGTTCTTTGTCTTTTCTAAAAACTAGTTACAACATCAAGTTAATAAAAAATATTTATGATCTTAATTAAATAAAGTCTTATAGAAAAAGAAGAACAAAGAAAACTGCAAGAAAATAAATTTTTAGGATTTGCCGCAAATCTGGATTCAAAGAAACATAAAGTTTGACCATTTGCTTTAAATCTGAAAAACAAAAAAGTCTTGATTTGGGATATTTTAGGTTTACTTAGGTTTTCTTGAAAAATTATAAAAACAGGTAGTTTTTGCATCATTGTTTTTTTTTATTAGTTTCAGACACCTTTAGATTATATATATATATATATATATATATATATATATATATATATATATATATATATATATATAATTTGAAGGTTCTATTGTTATTTTGAGTTGTTTTTCCCAATGTAAGGATGTGGCAGCTTGTTTTGGAAATTTTCTAATTCCACAAGGATCTTTAATGATCTGCAATATAATTTCCAAGTGGCAAGAATTCATTAATGTTTTAGAACCCTTTTCTTATAAGGATTCTTTATTCATCCTAGCTACACAAGGAAAGAAGGGTTGGTGCAATTTAATGACAGATTAGTTATTTTTATTATTTTCTTTCATGTTTGGGCTTATTTAAAAACATTGTTTTGAGTTAGGATCCAATGCTTGTTTGGATCAGGTTATGGGCTTATTTAAAACTTTGTTTTGAAGTAGGATCCAATGCTTGTTTGGATCAGGTTATGAGCTTTTCAGTGTAGGGTTTTTGGTTCAGTTTTACATGTGGGTCATTTCAGCCCACAAGAGTAATCCATTAGGGTTAATTTTTGAAGAATTATTTAAACTCATGTAACCAAACTTTCGGGGGCCTTTGATGAATATTACTTTTGAATTTTTCTGTTTTAACGTGTGAGAGTGATTCTTGCATTCTTTAGTTCTTGAACGAATTGAATCTGACTTATTAAAGATTAACTGGCTTTGTGATGTCATTCTACTCATTCCAATAGTGTTGGTGCCTTGGGGCAGGTTTCCATTGTGTCATACTCCTATCAGATCTATTTCGACATTCTGGGATCAAATCTCAATCTTGATTGTGGGTTGCGTGACCATGTGATCACGAGGTTTGCATCATTAACTCATCCCTATCACTATCCTCCAATGGTGGCATGCCTTCATAATCAGATCTGTCACTTTCAGATTCAATATCATCATTATCTCTAATCATCATGAGCCTCTTGTTTGGACACTCTGAAGCATATTGTCCATGTCCCTAACATCTAAAACATTTAACATCACAAGTACATTTAGGTTGAGTTTCAGATTTACCGTTGGCACCAGTAGGGACACCAACTTTAGCCTTTGGTGGTTCAGTTCTAGAAGGAACAAAGGACCTCATCCGGACAATACCCTCTCTTTTTAAATTCGGCTTCCAAGATGATGAAGAACCCGAATTAAACGCTGGTTGTACATGTCCCTTCCTAAGTTGTCTCTCCACCTTCGTAGTCATGTGAACGATGTCCTCTAGCTCCACATAGTGTTGTAGCTCAACAACATTAGCAATGTCCCGATTCAACCCATTAAGAAATTTAGCTATCGTGGCTTCTCTATCCTCAACAACATTGGCCCAAATCATTGTCATCTCCATCTCTTTGTGATATTCATCTAATGTCTTATAACCTTGATTCAGACCTTGAAGCTTTATATATAAGTATCTGTAATAGTGGTTTGGCACAAATCATCTCCACATTAAGACTTTCATCTCCCCCTAAGTCTAAACGGGTCACTCCTCATTCCTCCTCCTACTGATTACAATCTGATCCCACCAAGTCAATGAATACTCCGTAAACTCAATTATCACCAATTTCAACTTCTTCTGTTCAAATAGTTATGGCAATAAAAAATCCAATCTACCTTTTTCTCCCACTCCAAATAAGCCTTGAGATCGTTTTTACCTTGAAAGTTAGGAATTTTCGATTTAATGGAGTCCAAGTCCCTATCCATATCTTCATTTTCCCCTTATTCGGTCCAGAATTGATTCTTTGGCCAGCAGATGCAAAATCATAGTCATCTTCACCCGTATCTGCGTTTTTGTCTACAAACTCCAAAATCAGATCCTTGTACATCCTAGACAACAGCTCAAGTTGCTGGCCTATGGCTAGCAAATTGGAAAGCTACGTCAATGTTTTGTGTCACTGATTCATTGTGTTCAGACATTCTTTGAATATGCAAAATTTGATTAACAGCACAAAATATATCCTTACACCTCTCGTGTATCACACAAAAAAATCAAGGTTTTCACTCTAATAGGCTCACGACGTCTTTCACCTCACAACTTGCTTTCTTTAGGTTCTTTAGGAACTGAAATCAACAAATTGAAGTCAATAGCCCGAATCACACTCTAATTATAATTTTCAGACTCAAGAATCAATAAATATACTGAAAACAAAGCAAAATAAAACTACGATTTCGTTTTCGCGAGTAGCAATGCAAATTCGTACGAATTGTTGACGAAACGAAGACACGACATAAAACAGAAGCAGATATTAGCGAAAATAATTACTTGACTCCTAGATAACCCAAATATAATAAAAACAAAAAGATTTGGACATAACCAAATGGTAAGATTCACACGTTTTGAAACTTGACGCGAATCTAACATGTTATGCAATTTTTACGTAACAGAATTGAAACCCAGACAAAACGATCTCAAAATAACCTTAAACTCAATATTTAGTATTATAATACTACTAAAACAATAAAAATATGTTTATAGGTTGTTATCTTATGTCTAGGTACCCAAACCCCTTGTATAATCAGTTTGCGGCATAATTGAACCTCCAATTAAAACCTCCAGAAGCCGATATCAAAATAAGCTCAAATTTAATGGTGTGATATCATCCCTTATACATAGAATATGAAGTTTCAATTGATTCTCAGGTGGTTTGCTTATGGTTCACTAAGAGTAGTGTTTTCTACGGCAAAATTGAACCTCGAATTAAAACCTCAAGCAAACTATATCAAAATAAGTCCACATTTTACATATATTTTGATTTCACCACCAATAGACAGAATTTGAAGTTTCAATTGATTATGAGGTGATTTACTTATAGTTCACCAAAAGTTGTGTTTTTGCAGCAAAATTGAACCTCGAATTAAAACCTCAAGAAAACGATATCAGAATAAGCCCAAATTTTACATATGAAGCGATCTTGCCCGTAATAGACTGAACATGAAGATTCAATTGATTATGAGTTGGTTTGCTTATGGTTCACCAAGAATTGTGTTTCTACGACAAAAATTGAATCATCCTCCAAATTTCGACTAATCTCTCTCTCTCTCTCTCTCTCTCTCTTTAAATATACTGATATGATTAGAGACAGTAACAAGATAAAATATAACCCTTTTTTTTTGCTTAGACAGCAAACACAAAGAACAAGAAGATGGACGCAAACACTGAAAAACTTAAAGGAACACTAAAAAAACAAAAATAACATAAGGATATGACCTTGTTTTGGAGTCTAGTTTTGATACCTTTTTTTTTTGGTAAGTTGACGTATGTATTAAAAGAAGAAGATACAAACATTATAAGGGGCATACCCCAGATTTACAATGATAACAGAAACATAAAACAACAGATGGCTACAGGCTAGCCACCGACCA
>Ga0307515_10018760_pt1 | contig 12489 bp, 4 predicted proteins | sample 17_EM_MG_FD_194513 | JGI IMG/M metagenome (GOLD analysis project Ga0307515, IMG submission 194513) | Populus trichocarpa ectomycorrhiza microbial communities from riparian zone in the Pacific Northwest, United States - 17_EM | ecosystem: Host-associated > Plants > Roots > Unclassified | place... | reverse complement strand
CTAATATATCCCTTAGTGGGGACTAAGGAGGAGTATTAGAGCACCTCCAGCTCTTATAAGGAAGAAGAAAAGAAGAGAGAAAGGTATAAAGGAGGGAGTATTTATAGACGGGAGGAGGCCTGCGAGTATAGGAGATTAGACAGCCATAATATAGCTATTGACGTTACTCAACTAACACATACCGGAGGTTCCTCCGTCCTTCCTGTCTTCTCTCTTGCCTGTCTCCTTATTTAATGCTATCTATATTACTACGTCAACCAATAGATCCCTTAGTAGGGACTAAGGAGGAGTATTAGAGCACCTCCAGCTCTTATAAGGAAGAAGAAAAGAAGAGAGAAAGGTATAAAGGAGGGAGTATTTATAGACGGGAGGAGGCCTGCAAGCACAGGAGATTAGGCAGCTATAATATAGCCATTAACGTTGCTCGACTAACACCTACTAGAGGCTCCTCCATCCTTCCTATCTTCTCTTTCACCCATCTCCTCGTCCAATGCTGTCTATATCGCCACGTCAACCAATAGATCCCTTAGTGGGGACTAAGGAGGAGTATTAGAGCACCGCCAGCTCTTATAAGGAAGAAGAAAGGAAAAAAGGAAGGTGTAGAAGGAGTATTTATAGACGGGAAGAGGCCCTGCGAGTACGTGATTTGGTAAGTACTAATAGCACGAGATTCTCGTACAAGATGGGCTTGATTGCTTACCAAAATATAGGGTATCTCTGTCACTGCAGTGGCTACTACAGTGGTAGAGACGCCTTAAATATTTAATATAACCGACCACCGATGTAGTGCGAATGATGTAGTTGTTGATATCCTGTTTTTGCTTCTAGTATACGCGTAGATTATTCTTGTATTTGGCGTAGAGCTAGTTATAGGCAGTAAGCTTGTCAAGGATAAGGTTAATTTTTAATTCGGTAGAGGTTGTTATTTTTAGAATTTAATAGGTTAGGAAGGGTCCAGGTTAGGGTCCAGCTAGCGTCTTAGCAGAACCTTATTTAGACGTTCCGAACTTTTAATTTAATTCGTTAGTTTAGATCACTAAAATTCAAAATTTTGTCACGGGGAGCGCGATTAATGACCCCTACTAACAGCTCTAACCACGTCCAATTTTTAATTTATAAATCGGCAGATCTATAGGTAACAGTTATTGTAAGTAGCTCCAAATACAGTATATATAAAATCTTAACTATAGTATAGAGAAGTCGTGGCTGCTAATATGCGGTCCTAAGTATTCTTAGAGGTCACGTAACTTCTTATATAAGCGACATTTCTGCCCTTTAAAAAAATTAAAAAATTATAAAAATCGATCAACGCTATAGATAGCAGCAATATTAATCCAGCAGTACTGCCAATTCTCTCTATATACTATTGTATGTATATCTAACAGCTCTAAAAGCGGTAAGAAGGTAGGACGGATAGGGGGGTTAAAATTTAGAAAATTGGATTTCGCGGTTAAGCTATTTAAAAGGTAGGAAACCAAGACAAATGCCGTATTCTCCGCTTACCTCTAAGCCAGTATATGATTTCCTAATTAGGAAAAGTCGTTTACGAGTAGTTGCTACTACCTCTATATAAAATCTTCTTATTATACCTCTTTAGTCTTACTTATAGATGACTGAAATCGTTCTATATCGAACCCATGTTTAAATATAAGCCCTGAAAGCTTCTTAACTCGTGAGATTGCTATATAGGTTAGCCCGGCTATCTTATTATTTTCCTTAACATCTAGAACTACCCAGTTAAGTATTAGGCCCTGGCTTTTATATATAGTAAGAGCAAAAGCTAGAGTAATTAGAAATTAACGCCGTAAGCAAGAGCCTCTTATACCCTCCTATTTACGAAGTACGGAAAATATAGGGATAACTTTCTTACTATCCTGCCAAGTAAATAGGGTAGGTCTATTATACCCATCTACCGTAATTAGTAGTGACTGAGGCTGATCCTTTTTAATATCCGCGTGTCCCTTTTATATAACATCTTTAACTATATTAGTAGTACCGTTTACTAAGCCTAGTTCAACCCAGATATTATATATTAGCATTACTTTCGCGCCAATACATAGGGCTAGATTCTCTATAGTATCGCACTAATCAAAAGTGACTTTCCGTATACCTACACCAGTGTTAACTAACTTAATAGCCACTACTGGCTGTAAAAGGTCGCGAAGCCAAGTAATGTTATACTTACCTACAGCAGCGCGTGTGCTATATAGCCGAATTACGTCATTAAAGCCCGCAACCTCATTAGTGGATAGGCCCTGCTTATACCTAGTTAAAAGAAGCTTTTAAGTCAATTCACTTATAAAATTACTACGTAGCTTTATAAGGGCGGTCCTAAATATAGAGCTCTTAGCGTTATTACTGCCCTACCGTATAACTTAATCTAAGACAGCTGTTCGGTTAATCGCCTTATAGGCTTCCTTTTTATGGCTAGCGAGCTCTAACGGCCTAGCGGGTAGATTACTATATAAGGCCGCCTGACCTATAAAGGGAAGCTAATGGAAATCGCCTACTAGTAAGATATTTAAGCCTCTAAAGTAGTCGTTGTTACGTATAGGGTAGATCTAACGGAGGCGGCGATCAATCCAGGCTAGATATACTTGCCCAATTATAGATTTCTCATTAAGGATAAGATAGTGAATATTCTTAAAAGCTTATTATAGAGGCGTAAGACTAGCAGTAGGCAATTCCTTAAAGGGGCGATTTACTAGCAACCTCAATAGTTCGTACATAGTTCTACCGTTAATATTAAAGGCAGCTACTCTAGTAGGGGCGGCTCAAACTAATGGCGACGGCTTGCTATTAGACATGGCTATATTATGGAGTATAGTAGACAGAACAGCAATAAGATATAACTTATCGGTTCCTACCTCTCTATTAACATTAATCCGCAATAGGGGGGGGCCAAGGCCCACTTAGATCTGCCTATAGTAATTAACTATAATATTATAGATATAACGCTGACCTAGTTATAAGGAGGACGGAGTTGCTATTTAAGATAGGCGGCTCTACGGTAGAGGCTATAGCCGTACTTTTTACCAATAAGTCCTCTTATTAAGCTGCGGGTACGTACCCCAATACGTACTCCAGTCGTAGTTATAATTAAGCTCCCTATTACTAAGCCTGTCAGGATCCTTAATTTCAACTCTATTAGTATTTTAAACGCGGGCATGCAGGGCCTTAAAGGACTAGTATAGCTTTAAGTCGTCTGCGAAATCGCCCTTAAACTTATTAATATTATTAGTAGTTTTATAACCTTCCTCTAGTTTCTAATTATAGAAGTAGTTAGGTGGGTGCTAATAAAAGTCAACGCAAGCCTAATAGGAAGCCACATAATTAGGGGCCCCAAATCCATTAGTATAAATAGCTACTTCTTTATACTCCCTTTACGGGTAATAAAGAATAAGCTTTATACGGCAGAACTTAGGATACTACGGATAGGAACGGTTGCCGTTATATCGCGGAAAGTATAATATAACTTAAGGCCTTACTCTTAGCCGACGCTTATAAGTAAAGTAATTAAAATAGAGTAGAAAATTAAGGAAAGTAACGTCCTCTACCCTATCTAGGCGGCGCTTATATTTCTTATAGTCAGACAGTCCGCACCCTCTTAGTTGCCTATTATTAAGCTTATACGTAGCGCTTTAATTATCCTCCTAGCGGTAGTTTAAAGTTACTATATTCCTAGAGCCTTTATAAAGGGGAATATTAAGAAGCAGATAGTATACCTCCTATACTAACTAATCGCGTTTAGTAATAAGCTTGTTTATAAACCTAGCCACGACCAAACTAAAGGCGTAAAGGCTATTAGCGTACGGCTGTACTAATTAGAGTAACTCCTAATAGGAAGTTAACTTCTTCTCTTCCTTGCTGCAATATTTGCCTATATAGTTGACTATTACTAATATACTTATAGCAGGCGACGTATCAATATTCGCTATCCACGCCAGTATTATGGCTGCATTGTAACTATTAAGAAGCTTATTATTACGCTATGGACAGAACGTCTAGTAATATAGATTTTAATCCTTTAATACAGCGGCCTTATCGCGAAGAGAGCATAGAAAGTAAAAGCGGCACTCCTTTACTCCAGCGGAGCCTTTCTTTAATCTTAAGCAGTAAGATTCGGTGCAATTACAGTGCCGTTAAAATCGATTAAGGTAGGCAGTAAGAAGCTTACTGGTATTAAGCTGTTCTTTATAGCCGAGAGTAGAAGGATATTAAAGATCGGGAGGCCTAGGTCGGTTAGGATTTATTACAGATATAAAAGTAGCCTAATACTTAGCAAAAGCCGCCCTTAATTTAGTAGTTAATGGATCTAGCTTTAGGGCTATTAAACTCTATAAGAAGCTATATATATAGCCGCTACCTTATACCTACCACTTATATTGGGACTAAAAGTTAGTGCTATTAAATAGACCCATAAGTACGTGCTTCCTAAATAGATTAAAGCGGCGATATAGCCAGTAAGTAGCAATATATAGATTCTCGTTAAGATTTCGAGAGGCAATCCGGTAGCGCTAAGCCTTATTAGTAGCCTTATATTCGTCAAATAGAGGTATATAAGAGTGTAAATTATACTAATGTAGATCAGTAGCGCTAAGTATAAAGAATAGAGACCCGCTCTTAATATTTTTAGCATAAGCCGTAAGCTTATTTCTCTTCTGCCTCTAATAAGGCCTAGTGCCCTTAAGCTTCCATATATACTATACAATCTTATTTAGAACCTAGTTACCTCTACTGCCATTTATAAAATCACTAAGCTCGTCTAAAGATAGACCATTCTTATCTAATCGGCTGTAAAGGAAGCGGGTGGCGTTAAGGGCTTACTCTCTTATAATCCGATTGAACACGTAGTAGCGAAATAAGGGGTAGCGGCCAAACTAACTGTCCTGATACTTAAGCATATACTTAGCATACGCAGCCAGGGTAACCGTACGGCTTCGTGGCATATCAAAATCGGCTTTACTATAAGGAAATAGGGTAGGAAAGGCGCCGCGTATAACAAAACTAGCTAATCGCTTAGAGAGAGGTATCTGTCGCATAGTAGGAACCTCTAGGCCCGCTTATAGGTCTTATTAGTGTTAAACCTCGCGACCTAAAAGCTCCAATTTATTAAGGTTAGGTACTAGATCAGGAACCAAAGTATCTAGTATATCGTCATTAAATTTACCGTCTAGTACATTACTGCCAAGCTCGGTAAGCAGAGGGTTAACAGCAGGACGTTATATAGGAGCAGTAGGGTAAGCTGTCGGGCTACTAAAATTAGACTTTAACTCATTAATATAAGGTAGCTGATCTAATATAGAGCTATTTTCGGGTAAGCTAATAAGCCGGGTGCTATATATTTTAACATTACAATAATTAGAATAATTAACCCTTAGAAAGTAAAGCTACTATACTATAGCAGAGCGCCTTACGGTATACCGCTTGGTGAACCGCTAACTTAGATATTCGCTACTATCTACTGCCGTAGGCCTTACGACCAGTATATCAAGTTTAGTAGGTAGCCGTAGTAGCTGCCTCTAAGTCTTTAGTATATTCTAGCTAAAGCAGCAGACGTGGCCAGTATAGCGATGTTACTGGCCGCGTATACGCACGACTTACAGATAAACATATACACGCGCAATTAGAAGCTCCTCTACCGCGGTAAGTTTAGGTAGGAAGCTAGGAATAGGACCCGGATTAAGCTTGTTACTTTCATTAAAGAGGAGAGAAAGGGTTAGATCCTTAAGGCTATCGGCGTCCTTAATATAGGCTTTGCATATACCTATATTATTACCTTCCGCAGCTAGGCCCATTTAGAACCACCGCTCCTTACAATAACTACACGTCTCCATATATTTAGCCTATAGTATACTCCTAAACTTCTTAATTCGCTCCCAATCGACAGCAGAAATGGGTAGTGGTGTAGCCGTAGTCAGAGCTTGCTGTAAGGAAGGTAGTATTGGCGCCAGAGTAGGTATTAGAGCTAGAGCAGGTACTAAAGCCGGGGCAGGCACTAGAGCTAGTTCTAGCAAGGACGTATTTATACCCTCTAGAATGTCTCTTCTACTGTACGGAGCTTTATCTGTAGTATATAGCGGAGAAGTAGGCGAGTGAGCTTCACCCTACCAATCGAGGACGCGGTACTCCCGTTATATTATCCTAATTGCCTTCCGTCGTTAAGCTATTTTAGGGGTATCTTAACTATTATGGCCGCGAGGTAAGAAGACGTTCTCGGTATCGTTTTTAGGTGGAGTAGTTCGCTGGCGCCTTATAGGATAATTCTTAGTAGCAGAACCTAGCTATACAAGAGCCCTCCGCTTATTTAAAATAGAGTTAGAGGCCTAGGAAAGTAAGCAGAAGTAGAAGTAATATATAGGGAAAACACGCCTTTAACTAACATAGCTGGCATAGCTTTAAAAGCTTCTTTAAAGGACCGTCTTTAATAAAGTTAATACGGGATTTATAGATATAACACTTGCTGCACTTAATTATAGTAGGCTCCGCCATATTTACGGTGTATATATTAGTATTAATTGAGGTGTTAACAAAAAGGTAGATATTTTGACGTTCGTAATATTTTGGCGTTTGTTACGTGAATTCTGCTATAACTTACCGCGCGCAACATTTTTCCAGCCAATTAGAAGCCGAGGCTCGGCCAATTAGAAGTAGGCTTGGCAAGGTTTGAATTCCAGGACCCGAAAGTATAGACCACTCGTACCTCGGGTTAATAAATAAGCACCGATTAAGATTAAGTATAAAGTTTGCTTAATATTAAAGTATACACAGCAGATCTCTTAAAGACGAGAACATAAATTCCTAGCCACTCGACCATTTAAGCGGGTAGTATTTAATATTATTACCCTTAGAGAACTAGGGTATAACAGCGATAGATATATAATGCACTTCTATTGCATATATTCTAAATTTAATTTTGTGTTTACCTTAAAGAATAAGGATAAAGCTACTGTCCTACTTACTATTTATAAGACTTACCGGCTAATTAAAATATAATTCTACTAAGACGTTATCTTCTTCTAAAGCGATAATAAACGAGCTTTTAGATAGATAGGAGACACCCTATAGATATAGTGCGCAGACAAAGGCATTACTTTTAAATGCCGAGCCCCGTATACAGAAGAACAAAATAGCGGAGCTGAATAATCTAGACGAACCCTTATAGAACGGTTTAGGGCTATACAGCTAGAAGCTTCCTTACCCCCGTCTCTAGGACTAAAGGCGTTCCTTACTACTGGATACGCCCTTAATTAAACACCAAATAAGCAGCTAGGATGGAAAACTCCGTATAAAATTGCCTACAGTAAGACGCCATCTCTTACCTATATACATGTATACGGTTATAAGACCTATACTCTAGATAAAAGAGTTAAAAGGGGAGATAAGCTAGCTCCTTATGCATTGATTAGATACCTAGTCGGCTATAATTTAACTAATATCTATTAAATCTGGATTCTAAGTCTCTATAAGGTTATTTAAACTAGAGACGTTATATTTAACGAAACCTCGTTCTATAACCCTAAGGGTTAAAACATTAACTACCTGCTAAGGGAAGCGTTAGAAGACACTTTATAGACAATTAGTCTACTAGAACCTCTTTATAAGGATAAGTCTAAGGATAAATCTATCCTATATAGACCTACCTTAAATGCAGATTAAACGACTATACCTAAATTAAACGATTCGATAGAGCCTCCTATAAAAGATACTAAGTAGTTACCAACACCGAGTATAATGGTATCTCTAGATCTGCTAGAAACAAATACTATACCAGGAGGACTTTAAGACGATATCCTAGATATAATTAAAACAAGTCCTACCTAACTAAGCAGTTTATTAGAACTATTAAATACAGCTCTATAAGCTAACGAAGTCTTAGCTAAACCTTCTACCAACCTTATCCTACTAGAAGGATTAAAAAGAATTTAACGTTAAGCGTATATAATAGCACTAGCCAATCTACCTACCCTATTTGGTTACTACGCTGGTTTTGCTATAGGACTAGTAAAGAACATTAACTAAACTAAATCCTTATCTTTATATCGGGACAACCTTCCTCCTAAACCAAAGAATCTTAAAGATTTAAGAAAGTATCCATTAACTGCTAGCTTCTAAAAAGCTATAGAAAAAGAATATAATAACCTAAAACGCCAAGGGATATTTAAAATCGTACTAAAAGAAGAAGTAAGTAACGAGTAGATCCTACTACTAAAATAGGTCTTTAAATATAAGCTTAACAGCGACGGTTATCTTTAAAAGCTAAAAGCTTAACTGTGTGTCTGTGGAGACCTATAGATTACCGAAGAAGAGACCTATGCAGCAACCCTAGCTGCTTGAATATTCCGTGCTCTCATAGCTATAGCAGCTGTATTCGATTTGGAAATTTGACAGTATAACGCCGTAAACGTATTTATAAATGCTAAGCTTAGTAAACCAGTATACTGCTACTACCTAGAAGGTTTTGATTAAAACGGACATATCCTAGAGCTACTTATGGCGCTATATGGATTAAAAATCTTACTACTACTTTAGTATAAAGAGCTTATTAGTACCCTAGCTAAATTTGGACTAAAGCCTATCCTAGGTATTAACTGCCTATTTACTAATAGACGACTTATTGTCTTCTTCTATATATACAATATCGCCGTTTTATTTACCAAAAAGGACCTTTAAAGACTGGAAGAATTTAAAGCCAAACTACTATACCGATATAAGATCCGTGTACTAGGAGACCTACAGTAGTTCCTAGGAATTTAAATTAAACGAGATCGACTAAGTCGAAAGCTCTAGCTTTGCCAAGATTCCTATATTAAAAAGATAGCCAATTAATTTAATATTTAACCAGGTAGATTTCCTAAGTCACTACTTCCTACTAAAGAACTAATTCCGTCCGACCAGCAGACAAACCCTTAAAGGACTCTAGCCTACTAGTAACGAGTAGGGTCTCTTATATACCTCGCCGTATTTAGAAAACCTAATATTGCTAAGACGCATTCTAAGCTAGCCAAATTTCTTACTAATTTAAATTAAAGACACCTTGACGCAGTAAACCAAGCTATTACCTACTGTCTTAGAATAAAATCTATAGCTATTAAATACTCTGGCGAAGTATTTGGAGCCTATATTTACTTTAGAAACCCTAAAGGAGAAGACGTTACCTTTTACAGAGTATCTAATGTAGCATTTGCGGACCATAAGGACACTAGACGGAGCTCTTAAGGATACCTCTTTATCCTATTTAGAGGACTAATTAATTAGAAAGCGACCCTATAATAATTGGTAACTTACTTAACTACCGAAGCGGAGCTTCTCTCCCTATCTACTGCTGCTGTTAAGATTATCTAGTAGTAATGATTCTTTAAGGCAATCGGCTTTAATATAGAGCGCGAATTTACCCTGCTATGTGATAATATGTAGACTATCCGCCTGCTAAGACAAGATATACTAAAACTGGATACTAAGCTTTAATATATTGACGTGCATTAGTACTAGCTTAGACAGGAAGTCTAAAACAAAAAGATTGACGTCCGGTGGGTCCCAATAGATAAGATACCTGCTGACGGCCTTATAAAGGTCCTACCCCGTTAAAAGTATAAGGCTTAGATAAAGCAATTGAATTTGGTAGATATTCGACATTAGATTAATTAATTCCATTTGCAATATCCGCAATATCTGCAATATTTGCAATATCCGTCACGGTTACTATATCCTTTTACTACTCCTAAATTATATCTAAATTTCCTATTTTAGTATAATCTCTATATTTATTTTTGTTTTCTACAGCTTTAACTACACCGTTAAATCTTAGGGGGTGTGTAACCGACTACTAGTACTACGTCACAAACACTGCTATATTACGTACTGTGGACCGCAATAGTTACAGCCGGCTTTAATTAGCCTAAAATATTAATTACGGCTATATTGAGGATAAGATTAAGGGGTACTAGTAACCTACCTTTGTTCGTGTATATATAGATACTTTAGAGCTACATTCACAATCAAGTCGTTTATTCAATTCTTCGCACTGCAAAGCTTATAATAAAGAATTAGAGCTAGCATTAGACGAAAAGCATAAAAGAGGTAAATTTTTTTTAAAATATTATAGGGCTAATAGGAAAGCTTTATAGCTATATTATTTATATTTATAGCTTAGCTAACTATATAATATAGTTTACTAAACATACTAGTAAAATAGTTCCTCTTAATAACCGTATAAAATAAAATAGCTAGTTTCTTATGCTATATATAGCTCTAGAGGATAAGGTAAAGGCTAGGCTTTAACTCTACGTAAAGCACTATAAGGATAACTTAAAAGATAATATCCTCTTAATAAGTAAATGGATATATCTTCGTACGATTTATAATTTCCTTTAGTCTTTCTATAAAGCAACTCTATTTCTTTAAGGAGATTATATAACACTAAAGAGGGTTCTAGAATTAGTTAATATTTTTAAGGATATAATATAGACCGCATTAGTATATTATACGATACTCTTAATATTTCTTTAGCTAACTTTCCTATAAGTAATAGCTACTAAAGCTAAGGATAAGTTTATAACTCCTTAACTTTAATATAGTAAGGAAAAGCTTATAAAGTACGTTAAGAAGCTAGATAATTCTCTCTACTATCTAATGGTATAAGTTCTTAACCTAGAGTGTTATACGGCTTTCTTAAAAGATTAGAACAATTATATTACCGTTAAAGGAGAAAAAAAGCTTTTTAGCATATAAAAGCTCTAGAAGAGATTCCGCGAGAAAGCAATACTTTTAGGTTTAACTATATTATACATAACTAAAAAAACTTAAAAGTCGCCTTTAGAGTTTAAAGAAAACCTCTCTACCTTCTATAAGGCTTGTCTTTAGTATTATTTAAAATATACTTATCCGCAGAGTTTAGATAAGTTTAATAACTATATTAATAAAAATCCAATTCCGCTTAATAGCTATATAACAGCTATTTAATAGTAGAACCAGTTTCTATAGTATATAATATAACGGAACCTTATAGCAGGTACTACGATGGGCTCGTTATTAGGCTAGGTGTATAGGTAATGCAAATTAAAGTTAACAACGTAATAATAACTGGTAGAGTGGTTGCCTAATAGTGTGACGGCGCTAGGGCACCGCCCCTGCGATATCATATACAACTTAGATAGGGGGCCTAGTTAGGGGCTTGCTTAGAGACTTGGCTCTTGTATATAGACGTGTCCTCTCCTCAACCTTCTTTTGCTCCTTAGCTTAGTATCTTTATAATACAGCATTCGTCCAAGCTTCGGTTTAGAGGCATTTATTTAAGCCGTTATATTATACTAAGCTCACCCACCTGGGGGGGACTTCATTCGTTTTAAAGCTCCCTCTTTATATCGCCTAGGAAGGCCTAGATAATCTCCTACCCCTATTCCGCGTGTTCTAGGAGGACACGCGTTAAACACCCCTAGCTACGCGTCGTCGACGCGTTAAGTCGCTACTATTAATACTAGGAGCCGGTATTTAAGCAGCTAGAAGGTCTCCTGTGGATAAGGACGACTACCTAAGAAGGCAATAATATCTCACCACCCCTTTAACCTTTTTAACTAACACGGAGTTATACGAGCTGTAGAGACAACCTTAGTTAAGACTCAGCCTAGGGCTATAAGGAACGAAGTGATCCTGTCTAGAGCCTGGAACTAATCCTGCAGTATTAGCTAAGACAAGCTGAGATATAACCCGCGCCGTGCCATTGGGCGGTAGGTGTATATTGTCCGCGAGTTCTCTGGAACGAATCCTATCCATTATCCTCTGGCTACTACTGCTGCGATAACTACCCTAATTAATACTAAGCTGTATAAGGAAAGACAAAATCGATTAGGAAGGACCGACGCTTGCACTATACTGCTACCCCTAACCCTAAACCCTCAAACCCAATTACCAACTATGCCGATATGCCTACAGTCTAATTAACTAACGATCGCGCCGATACGCCTGCGATTTAAATACGGCCTAAACGCGATTTAAAAGCGAACCCGATAACCTGTCGCGCCGATACGCCTACGACACGACTCTCCGACTTATCTATAAACGCCTTTATAGACACCCGTTAAGTTCTTATTAATAACCACCGCATCTAATTGACCCGAACATCACTATTAACCTAAATAGTCCCTTAATCTTACAGCCGAATACATCTATAAGTATTATAATCCTATATATAGGGGTACTAGGAACCTAGGGGAGAATTTAAGTAATTTATGGCACTCTTGATTAGGAGAACAGATTAGGAAAATTATTCCAATTTATGGCACTCTCTAATAGCTCTATAGATAAGCCTATTTATTAATATAACCTCCTATAAACTATTAACGCGTTTCTCTTAATAGCCATTTATACGACCTTCTACGAACGAGACAGCCTACTATTACGAAAGCATGTCTTGCCAGTCGTCGACAAGAATCGAAATATCGACACGTACCTCCTCGATACCTCTTTTAATACCTTTCTGACAATAACCGT
>Ga0307515_10018759_pt1 | contig 12489 bp, 5 predicted proteins | sample 17_EM_MG_FD_194513 | JGI IMG/M metagenome (GOLD analysis project Ga0307515, IMG submission 194513) | Populus trichocarpa ectomycorrhiza microbial communities from riparian zone in the Pacific Northwest, United States - 17_EM | ecosystem: Host-associated > Plants > Roots > Unclassified | place... | reverse complement strand
AACAGGAGATAAAGGGATGCGTGGGTAAGGGTTTGGTTTATAGGTGTTATCGGGTTTATGGAAGAGGAGATGGTTAAGTGGTGTCGATTCAATGGAGGTCAGTGCTAGCGTGGCTGTAGAGAGGCTGCTGGATTTGAATTGAGGATTTGTTGGTGAAAGAGAAGGCTGCAATTTTAGAGAGAGAGAGTGACAAGAGAGAAATTTACGTACTATTGTTGTCTTCTCTCTCTCATCTCCATTTTCAAGATTGTATGAATTAAAAGCCTGGGAGGATCAAATTGTGAAGCGAGCCAAACATCTGGGGGTCTTTTGACATTCTCAGTTCCACAACGTTGTCATTTTGAGCGCGATGTATACAGACCCCCTTCTTCTTCGTCATCCTCTTCCGTTGAGACAAAAAAAAACCTAGCTGCCTCCAAACTACTTGTCTTCTCTTCCAGTCCATCAAACCTTGTCGTTTCCCTGGTACTGCCTCGTCTAGCTATCATCTTATCTTCACCTCTCCAATAGTGATCAGGATTAGAGTAGATTAATCTCAGGGTTGTTTGTGAGCTACCAAGGAGTCCTGGCCTATATATCATTTTATTTATTCTGTCAGCACGTGAATCTCTCTACAAATGAATCCTTCATCAATTTCTTTTTCTTTCTTCCCTTGTTTAATTGTTGTTTCATCAAACGTATGTTTGTGGGGGATATTTGTACCGTAAAAGATGAATATGGTTTGATTGTAATCAGCTATTTAATTACGCTAATTATTTTTTTATGTTTGGATGTTTAATCAATCCAAGAATTCTGAAGACATGCATGTATTTTTTTTCCTTTTCTATATGTTTTTATTTTTTTATTATAATTCTATCCTCTAATTTGATAATTAAGCAAAGAGTAAGATGGAGATATTTTTCTATGTTTTTTTTAAAAAAAATTTATTCTCATATTTTTTTATTAGTCATCTAGGTTTTCTTAAAATCGGTTAAGTTGATTGGATTATATCGAAGCAACTTTTATACAACTTAATTTCAAATACGGGTTAGGCAAAAATTGGGTCATAAAGGGTTTTTATATAAATTTCATTACTTTTTCACATTATTATCTCTAGATTTTTTTTTTACTAGTCGGTCACGGTGTCTTTGAATCAATTAAATCGATTAGTTCATGTCAGGACAACTCTTACACATTTTAAATCTAAGCCTGGACTTGAAAAGAAATCGAATCATAAATTTTCAAGATTAGCCTGCTATACAGATTTAATAAAAACATCAAATATCAATGAATCTTATATTTTTTATTATATTCAAGAAATTTTGATTTGACTTTGTAGGATCAATAAACTATTTTCTCCAAAAAAGTTTGAGGGAGCTCACCAATAGCAGGTTAATCTGTACCATTTACACGTTTCCAACTTATACAGTAACTTAAAAAAAATGTTCATCTGTTGCGTGTCTTAATAAATATATTTGTGTAATTGCATTTTCTCAACCCATTTGCACTTTTTTTAAAGGAAAACACGGTATCATGTCATGAGGTTTGACAAAAGAACTATAATGGTTCAGGTACGCGTTTTACAGATTTAATTTTATTTTATGTCAATTTCTTTGTGATAAATTTTACATCTACAAATGAATTTCCAGGAATCCTCTCTTTATTGCGTGCCTTGATGATATCCAGAATTAATACATGAGAGATACCATTGCCCGGCCTAGCTCCTCTTGAATTCGCATCCTATATATATATATGGCTGTTTGATCTATAGCTTCTTAAGACCAACACCATCAAAGCAGCAATTCAAAAATGAGCAATTCAAGCATATCCAGAGGAGGGAGCCTTATGGGGGCGGCAACGATGAGCAATAACGTCTGCCTTCCACCAAGATCCATTGGTGGTTATACAGGTGACCTGATAGGGGCAAGAGCGAGTTGCGGTGTTCCAGTCCCACGTAGCTTTGTTAATGGCTACAACTACCCATGGATCCATGGGTGCTCTTCTTTCGGTCCTTCCTTCAGGTCAAATATCCCTCCACAACAATCCATGCAAGGGAACTACACGGGGGCAAATACGAGTCTTAACCCAGAAAGTGGCCTTTTAGGAGCAGAATTGAGTTATCAGACTCCTTACAATAATTCAATGTATGCTGCCTTCCATTACTCCAGCAATGCTTATCCACTTTCTGGATACCCAGAAAATGATCTTATAGGAGCACAAATAAGCAATCATACTGCTCACCCCAATTATCCAACATATGTTGGCGTCCAGCCCATCAATACTCATCCAGTTCCAACAGTTGGGTGGGCTTCCAGGATCAGAAATGAGTTTTCAGAACGTGACCTTTTAGGAGCACAAATGAGCAATCAAACTGCTCGCCCCAATTATCCAACATATGTTGGCGTCCAGCCCATCAATGCTCATCCAATTTCTACAGTAGGGTGGGCTTCCAGGGTCAGAAATCAACTTGGGAGTAGCTAATATATAAGTCTCTAGGGTTCTGATTAGTTGCGAAAAAAAATAAATGATGGAGATGTATTCAAGAGTGAAATTTTAAGAGAAAGAAAGGATCAGTGGTTCTGGTTAAGAGATTTACTGGTGCGGGTTTATGCAAGAGTTTATGGAAGATCATAATATGTGGTGTACTGTGGGTTCTATTTATTATATTAAATGTAATAATTTCAGGTCAAAATCTTAAATTTTCAGATATTGTTTGGATGTTAAGGCATGTTTATTTTTTGAATTTTCTTAATGTTAACGTATTCTATATATTATTTGAGTATATATTAGGAATATTTTAGCATGTTATTAATTATGTTTTCTTTAAATATTAATTATTTCCATGATTTCTATCATAAATCGAATATACTTAAATCTTTTTAGAGACTAAATGATAATCATCTTGGAAGTTGGAACTATCATTTTTCATTATTTTTTATATATATATTGAAATAACTCCATTCATGATAACCAATAGAACTTATATAATTTTGTTCCCTTGTATTTTGGCATAGAGGCCTCAAATCTATCGAAAGCCTTGCTATAGGCACCAAGAGAGTCGTCAATTATAGGACTGTTTGTTTTATGCAAATAATTTTTTAGAAAACACTTTCTAAATTTTATTATGTTTTTTTGCTGTTAGTATTTTTATTTTATTTTGAACGAAAAATATTTTTTTTAAAATTATAAAAAAATTTAAAAATATCATATTATTTATTAATTATATCAAATTTAATTTTTAATTTTTTAATAATTATATATTTTATAACCCCCCTCTTTGCAAGTCCACTCGCATAATTTTGACTGAGTGGTTTAAAAGCAGGAAGCGGAATTGTACTCGACTATTCCTCTTAATTAATAAATAAATAAAAACAACTAAGAGGTATAGGGGGTTTATTGTGCAAGAAAGCATTGCAGCCCCTCTTACATTTCACTGTCACAGTGAAATAATTTTTCATTTTGGTAATAGAACTTTTTTTTAGGGCGATTTAATCCTTTGTGGCTAAATTGAAGGCCAATAACTTCCTATTTGTTAATAAAGGACAAGATTCAAAGTTAGGGAATCAAAGTGAAAAAAAGAGAGAAACTAGATGGCTTTCTCAAAATTAACGTGAAAAGTTAACTTTGATTCTCTTATTTTCTTATTAATATATTTTTGGTTGCTATAGTTTTTTAAAATTCAATCTTAGTCTAAAAGTTCATTTTCATTATCTTCCAATCTTTTATTTGAGAGGGGAGAGAGAATCGTTGGATTCTTCTGGTAGAGAAATAAAATCTATATTGATACTGATTCTATAACGATGAAACAATATGACTGTTCATCAAACATTATGACTATTGATGAAACATTATGGTTGTTCATCAAACAATATGATTGTTGATGAAATAATATGATTGTTCATCAAATAGTATAACTATTCATATTAAGTTTCAAGTTCCAAATGATATTATAAATATTCATATAATAACATTAGGAAGCCAAATAGGAGAGTTTGTCCATCATGGCTTAATTTACTACACAATAAAAACCCACACTTAGAAACATTAGGAGGGAGTGTTTCTTTCCAATGTGTGATAAACATCTTTCCTTTATTCATTTACAAACTACACCAACACAGACCACATACAGAAAGTAATCTTATAGGGGCAGAAATAAGTTGTCATACTCCTCTCCCAAATGTTTTACTACATGGTGGCGTTCAGTCCATCAAGACTTATCCAATGTCCACATTAGACAGATCACATAGAAAAAATGACCTGATAGGGGCAAAATTGAGTGTCCGTGTTCCTCGACATGGTGATTCAACATATATTAGTCATCCATTCCGACGTAGCTTAGATAATACCCGCAACCCATCCATATCCAATGGTGGTCGACGTTATACAAAAGATGACCTTGTAGGGGCACAAATAAGTTTCTTGGCTAACGCCGGCAATTATCCCATTCCATCCACATCCAATGGTGGTCGACGTTATACAAAAGATGACCTCGTAGGGGCACAAATAAGTTTCTTGGCTAACGCCGGCAATTATCCCATTCCATCCACATCCAATGGTGATTATACAGAAGGAGGTGACCTTGTAGGGGCACGAATGACTCGTCGTAATAATTAATCAACATCTACAAGTCATCCTGCCCATCGCAGCTTAGCTAGTGCGGGTTTATGCAAGAGTTTATGGAAGAATAATATGTGGTGTATGGGTTCTATTAATTAAATGTAATAATTTCAGGTCAAAATTTTAATTTTCAGATATTGCTTGGATGTTAAGGCATGTTTCATTTTTTAATTTTGTTAATGTTAACATATTCGATATATTATTTGAGTATTAGGATTTTAGCATCTTATTACCTATGTTTTCTTTAAATATTAATTATTTCCATGATTTCTATCATAAATAGAATATACTTAAATCTTTTTAGAGACTAAATAATAATCATCTTGGAACTGTCATTATATATATATATATTAAAATAACTCCATTCATGAGAACCAATAAAACTTATATAATGCATGCATTGTTGCCATATATTGGGGGCATAAAATGGGATTATCTCCAGTGTAAGATTTTCGATTGTACCAAGTAATGGACAATTTTGTTCCCTTGTATGTTGGCATGCAGGCCTCAAATATAAACTAGAAAAGTGATTTTTTTAAAAAAAATTAAATTTTTTTTTGTATTTATTTGTTATTAGAAAAGTTAGTTAATAAAAACACATTTTACAGTCAAAAGAAAATTTAGCTTGGTTTTTAGAAAAGTATTTTTCTTTTATTTTAGACAGAAGATACTTTTCAAAAATTATAAAAAATTTAAAAAATTTATATTATTTATTAATTATATCAAATTTAACCCTTAAATTTTTAATTACTACATAATATTTTATAAGTAGATGTAAACTATCATCTGTGATATTCACGGTTTTAATTACTACATAATATTTTATAAGTAGATGCAAACTATCATCTGTGATATTCACGGTTAACCGTTCAATATCAAGAACAAGCTGACGCCCCTAAGAGCTTCTTTGCAAGTCCACTCACATAATTTTGATTGAGTGTTTTAAAAGCAGTAAGCGGAATTGTACTCGACTATTCCTCTTAATTATTAATAAAAAATAACTAAGAGGTATAGGGGTTTTATTGTGCAAGAAAGCATTGCAGCCCCTCGATCTTACATTTCACTGTCACGGTGAAATGTTTTTTCATTTTGGTAACATAACTTATTTTAGGGTGATTTAATCCTTTGTGGCTACATTGAAAGCCAATAACTTCCAATTTGTTAATAAAAGACAAGATTTAAAGTTAGGGAATCAAAGCGGAAAAAAATAGAGAAACTAGATGGCTATCTCAAAATTAGAGTGAAAAGTTAACTTTGATCCTCTTATTTTCCCATTAATATATTGTTGGTTACTATAATTTTTAAAATTCAATCTTGGTTTAAAAATTTATTTTCATTATTTTCCAGTCCCTAGTTTGAGAGAGGTGAAAGAATCGTTGGATTCCTGTGGTAAAGAAAGAAAATATTTTAAAAAAAAACTATCAATTTGATGTGTTTTTAAAGTCAAACACACTTTTAAACAGATTCTCCATGCATAAGGTTGGTCACGCTACCAAACAAACATTAGGCCCTGTTTGTTTCATGAAAAATGGTTTTTTAGAAACCACTTTTCAAATTTTCCCTTATTTATTTATCATTAAAAAAGTTGATCAATAAAAAAAAAACTTTTGAGTAAAAGAAAAATTTGGCTTTTTTTTTAAGAAAGTGTTTTCTTTTTATTTTCAGCAAAATTCACTTTTCAAAAGTTGTAAAAAAATAAAAGATATCTTATTATTGGTTAATTATATCAAATTTATTCATCGATCTTTTGATTGATATATTTTTTGTTCTGAATCATTTTTTATATTTTTGAATTTTGTCCATTAGAATTTGATTTTTATATCAACTTTAATCCTCATTCTTTTGATTGTTAGTTTTTTCTCTTATTATTTTTTTAATTAGAATTTTTTATATGTAAGATTTGGTCTATTCTTTCAATAACTATCTATTTTATTTGAAATTATTTATTAAATTAAATTTTTTTTTAATTTCATCATCTTTTAATTTTTTTATCTGCTAATTTTAATTTTTTTTATTGTTATTTGTGATTACTATTTAAGTTTTTTTGTTATAGGGATTTTGTTATTTATTTATTTAAAATAATTTATGTATGAAATCTTTATACGTGCACTTTGATTTTGTAGCCAAGAAAATATTGGGATGCGTTTGTGTTGAAATTAACTGATGCTTTTTTGCTTAATTTTGATTATAAAGTTCCCATTGCTTGTTGTCACTTAATCAATGATATTTTGCTCGTCCAAATCTATTAGTGTATTATTTTAAATCCATACAATTCAAGATTAATTAATTGAGATGGTCGAAGTGATTTGGTACGTGGTGATGAGGAAGATGAAGATGTTTTTAATTTGATTTGATTAGTTTTGTTATCATATATATTTTTTTAAAAGGATATCCATATCATTTATTTAATAAAAATAAAACGCATTAGAAGACATACAAAAACAAATCTGGACAATTTAAACTATGAATAAAAAAAGGTATTATTCTAACTAAAACTCATTTTATCTATCTGATTATCGAGCTAATTTCTCTTTCTTTTTAAGAAAATCTTTCACGACAGTGTTTATTTCTTGGATAAAATTCCATCATCATTCCAAAAACAACTCTTAAAAAAAAAGAACAACATTTTGATAATTTAGGCATTATTGTATTAAAACAATAAGAATAATACAATGCTAGCACATTGACATGGGAAACTTTTGGTAGTCTCATTAAACCCTTCCAAGTGGATTGACTTGAAGGTCTTCAAATTTTATTTTTTATTTTACTCGAGTTTTAAATAAAATCATGCATGATTTAACTAGATATAACTTTATTAACTTGACAAGTCCAAAAACATGAAAAATAATCAGTTAAAAATTGATTTTACTTTAAATAAAATTCAAGACGCTATTTTTTTTTCATATTGAGATAATAACATCTCGAAACCACTAAAAACATTTTGAATTAACTTGTCAACCCACAACTTGAGTCATAGACCCAACTAGATTTAATGATTTTTAAAAACTAATTTTTATTTAATTATATAATAGTAAAAATTATCGCTCACATCAAAACAGCCAAAAACAAAATTTAAAACAATGATTATGGGTTGTAAAAAAAATTACTTTCTAATTATTTTTTTTAAAAATTGTCTCTATAACCTTATTTGAAAAAATAATAAAAATTGAACGGCATTAAGTAAAATAATATTTAATTACATTTATAATTAGTTTAAGAATTTAATAAAATAATATACCTAATAAATTTTTCATTTTGAGATGCATTTTGGGGGTAGTAATTGAAAAGAATTGGCTATAATTGACGGAATTAAAAGGACTACCGAGAACCGAAATGCTAAATTGACATGGCCTGGCAGGTATTATTATTATTAATAATTCAATCAAGAGCCTAATTGAAGAAGATTTGTGATTTGACAGCCAATTCTAACCAAATTTGAAGAATTTAATAATCCAATGACCCAAAGTGTGAAGCGAGCCAAACATCTGGGGGTCTTTTGACATTCTCAGTTCCAAAACGTTGTCATTTTGAGTGCGATGTATACAAACCCCCTTTTAATTTCTTCGTCATCCTCTTCCGTTGAGACCAAAAAAAAAAAAAAACCATTTTATTTATTCTGTCAGCACGTGAATCTCTACACAAATGATTCATCCATCAAATTTTTTCTTTCTTTCTTCCCTTTTTTTATTTTTGTTTCATCAAACGTATTTTTGTGGGGGAACTTTGTAACTTCACAAATCTAATTTGAGATATTTGTACCGTAAAAGATGAATATATATGGTTTGATTCTGATCAGCTATTTAATTACGCTAATTATTTTGTTATGTTTGGATGTTTGCAGACAATAATCAATCGAAGAATTCTGAAGACATGCATACATGTATTTTTTTTTTCCTTTTCCATATATTCTTTTTTTATTATTATTATAATTCTGTCCTCTAGTTTGGTAATGGACACCAAGCGACGTCCGGATGATGTGGATCAACTTTGAAAGAAAGAAACTCCCTTAATAATCCGGCATTTCGTCAAGAGAAGAAAAAAAAAACTGAAGTTATTTATTTATTTTATTTTATTGTTAATTTTGTCTTTTAATTTTTTTTATTTGTGGTCCTAATTATTTTTTGATTTGTCAAATTAATTGAATCACATTAAAACAATTTGATTTCATATTAAATATATTCAAGATATTTTTTATATTTTTTTCTTAATTTCATCCTCATATTTTTTTTATTGATCATTTAGGTTTTTTCAAATTCATTATACTTCAACTATTTTATATGTAAAGTATAAAATATGATTATTGAATTCAAGTGTGTTGGGTATTATATTTAGTCAAGCTCATGTTGTTGTTTTAGGTTGAGTTGATTTTTTAACTCAAATATATTAAATTTGTCATACTATCATATCTATGTTATTTTGAATTTAACTAATTATTGAATCTATGTTATTTTTTAAAAATAATATCTTAAAAAAAAATTTAAAAAAAAAACGACTGGAAAAAAAAAAGAGATAATAAAAGCAACTAAAGAATTTAAATCAATGTTCCAAAAATCAATAGCAATACTACGGTTTGCCATGCTATGTAATGAACTTGGGCCCACTGGAATGGAAATTGGGGCGATGTTATCGGGGAAGGATATATATATATATATATATAATTTTTCCTTCCGTTGATGTTGAAATAAGCAAGCTTAGAAATGGATTCTATCAAATATAATAATATCAAGTCAAAACAATTTTAGTGTGTTATAGATGTTAAGGTAGGTTTAGTTTTAATTTTAGGTTTCTTTTTAATTTTAACATTTTTGGATATTAGATTATTACCATATTATTATCTATTTTTTAAAAATATTTACACCTATAATATCTATCATGGGTCTAACATACTTAAAACTCTTCAGCAAAAGAAATTCAATAAAATTTACATCATAGTTGTTGGATATGAATTCAGCTTGTTGAATGAATATGTTAGGGTGTGAAGGTGTAGTATAATCAACTAATTTTCACCGCCAATCATCGTAGCAATTGACCCAGAAATCAAGGTCACCCTTGAAAGTCTGGATTCTCCACCTTCATATTTTATTATCATCATCTTCTTCGTCATCAATCAAACTCAGAGGGTGTTTGGCAGTGTAGTAGTGGTTGCTTTTCAAATAGTTTTTCATGCCGAAATACATGTCAATGATGTTTTTTTATTTTTTAAAAATCATTTTTGACATCAGCACATCAAAACGATCCAAAAAGTACAAACCGTACTCAATTTTAGCAAAAAAAAAAAAAATTTGAAATTCGGTGAAAAACAGGTTCAACCGCAGAACCAAACAGCCTCTCAAACTAAAATAGCTTGTTTTGTTTGTTTCTTATACTTCTTTAGATGTCGTTGTTTTGGTGGTTTCTTGTGCTTCTTTTCATGTTATTGTTTAGATTCTCCCGAAAGATCTCGAAAGTATTTATCTCGACGTTTCAAGTTTCACGTTAGAAAAATCGAGATGCGTTTGTGTATGTTGTACAATTTCTATAAAAAAAATTATTATTAAATCATATTTTATTAGTTTTTTTAATTTATTTTTTTAAAAAAATAGATATAAAAAAATAGAAAATTAAACTTATTACTAACTAAAAATGATAAAATATTTTTATTTAGTTTTTTTCTAATTTTATCTATTTTTTTCTTTAAAGCATGCACAAAAATTAACTAAGAGAATAGCATTGATTACTTACTGAATATTATAAAATCTTTAGGAAATAACAATAGAAAAAAAAAACTAAAATAGCTTCAAAATATATCTTCTCCGGAAAGGAAATCTTTACAGAGCAAATAACAAGAGGATATGATGGATCTCTAGCTATAATTAAAATATAAAAATTATTATGCCGCTAGAAAACAAAAATGGTAAAGAGCGATGGATCTATCTTTCAAAGGTATCAGGTAATGAGGTTTGACAAGACAACTATAATGCTTCACTGTACGCGTATTAGGATTTAATTTTATTTTATTTCAATGTCTGTTTCCGAGAAATTTTACATCTGCACATGAATTTCCAGGAACTCTCTGTTTTACATCTTCACCACTCTTCGCCGCATTATATGCCTTGACGACGACATCCAGAACACCAGAGAGATACCATCGACCCCTCCTCTTGAATTCACATCCTATATATGGCTGTTTGATCTACAGCTTCTTAAGACCACCACCATCAAAGCAGCAACGAATAATTATCGTCGCCCTTCATCCACATCTTATTGACCAGCTTCAATCCTCCCGCAAATCATTTTCTTTAAAAAATCTTTGTGAGTACTCTGCAGTTTCCCATTCAACAATGAGCTATAAGGTCTCCTTTCCATCCAGATCCAATGGTGGTTATACAGAAAGTGGCCTTGTTCCTCGACCTCATGGTTCAACATCTACTAGCCATCCAATCCGACGTAGCAGAGTTAATGCCCACAACCCATCCACATCTAAGAGCAATGTCATTAAGGAAGCAATGAATAACCCGAATCCTAGCCTTCATTACTTATCCAACGGACCTCAAGTCCAACCAATGAGAAATATGGGGATCACCAGGGCTAATAGTTACCTCAAGGTATCTTCCTTCGATCCTTCCTTATGGTCAAATATCCCTTCACTCCAATCCATGGAAGGGAACTTCACAGGGGCAGATGCGAGTCTTGAGGTTTACTTTAAATCCACATCTATAGTCAAAGGCAGTTCACATGGAGAAAGTGGCGCTGAAATGAGTTGTAATGCTACTTTTCAAAATTCTTTAATATCTACTGGCGTCCAGTCCAATAAAACTTATTCAGTGCCCACATTAGACAGTTCATATAGAGAAAGTGATCTTATAGGGGCAAAAATGAGTTGTGATACTCCTCTTCAAAATTCTTTACTATATACTAGCGTCCAGTCCATCAAGACTTATCCAGTGCCCATATTAAATAGTTCACATAGAGAAAGTGACCTTACAGGGGCAGAAATGAGTTGTGATACTCCTCTCCGAAATTATTTACTACATGCTGGCGTCCAGTCCATCAAGACCTATCCAGTGCCCATATTAGACAGTTCACATAGAGAAGGTGACCTTACAGGGGCAGAAATGAGTTGTGATACTCCTCTCCGAAATTATTTACTATATGCTGGCGTCCAGTCCATCAAGACTTATCCAGTGCCTATATTAGGCAGTTCACACAGAGAAAGTGACCTTATAGGGGCAGAAATGAGTTGTGATACTCCTTTCCGAAATTATTTACTATATGCTGACGTCCAGTCTATTAAGACTTATCCAGTGCCCATATTAGGCAGTTCACATAGAGAAAGTGATTTTATAGGGGCAAAAATGAGTTGTGATACTCCTCTTTAAAATTATTTACTATATGCTAGCATCCAGTCCATCAAGACTTATCCAGTGCCCATATTAGATAGTTCACATAGAGAAAGTGACCTTACAGGGGCAGAAATGAGTTGTGATACTCCTCTCTAAAATTATTTACTATATGCTGACGTCCAGTCTATCAAGACTTATCCAGTGCCTATATTAGGCAATTTACATAGAGAAAGTGACCTTACAATGGCACAAATAAGTTGTGATAATCCTCTCTGAAATTCTTTGCTATATACTGACTCCCAGTTCATCAAGACTTATTTAGTGCCCACAGTCGGCAGTTCACATACAAAAAATGGTCTTACATGGGCAAAAATGAGTTGTTACACTCCTCTCCGCAATTCTTCAATATTTGTTGGCATCCAGTCCATCAGGGTTTATCCGGTGCACATAGTCCGTCCTAGTTTAAAAGCCATGTCATTAAGGAAGCAATGAAAATGAAGCTTTTTTTTTTATAAAGGAACTGTGCGATCTAACGCGAGAAGGCGTTGAAAAATATACGAATACTGGTGAG
>Ga0307515_10018758_pt1 | contig 12489 bp, 6 predicted proteins | sample 17_EM_MG_FD_194513 | JGI IMG/M metagenome (GOLD analysis project Ga0307515, IMG submission 194513) | Populus trichocarpa ectomycorrhiza microbial communities from riparian zone in the Pacific Northwest, United States - 17_EM | ecosystem: Host-associated > Plants > Roots > Unclassified | place... | reverse complement strand
TTTTTCTTTTATCTTATTCAATAAGTTTTATATGTGTGTCGATTTCTATTACAAATGGATTTTAATAAACAAATTTAATGAATAAAAGCAAGTAAATGACCCATGTTGTGATATTAAATATCTTGATATATATTTGTTTCTTAATTTTTCCAATTATGTTTTTATTAATCTTTAATGACTTTTTTTTTCTTTTGTTTACACAATGATTTGTAATTTATTTAATTAGATAGGTGCATAAGTTTTTCGATTAATATTTATGATTTTTTTAGTAAAAAAAAATGTTATAAAATTTTACATGTTTAATTTTTTTTTATCATGTATTAGTGTTTTTAATTTGATCCTTATTCTTATGATTTTTTATTTTCAATTTCACTTTTTAATCCAAGTTGATAGTGTTTTTTCCCCTCTCATTTTGGTTCTTTTTTTTCTTCTAAATCTTCATTTTTTATTAATTCCTTTTATCATACATGTTTTTTAAAATAATTTTTAAATTTATGCTTTAATTAATACATCTTTTCTGTTATTTAGCTTTGGTTTTTTAGTCTTTTTTAAATACCAATTATTTTTTAATTAAATTGAACGTGTTTAATTTTTTAAGAGGTTAGTATGATTCATCTATATTTTTTTATATTTTATATAGAATAAATATTTATTTTTTTATTATATTTTTTTTCAATATGATTAAAATAAAACTAACTTATTTAATTAATCAGGATTATAACCCAAGTTATTAAATTTTTTTATATATATAAAATATACTTATAATATTTGAATATAATTTTTAGTTTATTCGACTGGTGATGATGCAGCGAGGGTGAGTTAGTCTTCTCATAAAACTTGTAATTTTACCCCCTCCATCTCCATCTCCATCATCTTTAACCGTCAAACTATTAACAGTATTGTTACTTTTTTAATATACCCAAAGCGATGTAAGTACTTGATGAAACTAGTGAATGGGTGAATAGTACAAATCAACGCAAAGATTAAATATAGATTTCTTTATGATCAAACCTTCAAAGAAGAATCTATGTTTCTTTATGATGAAACGCTTTCGAAAGAATTAATGAGGCTCTGTTTTCTCTGCCTGGCTGCCCCTCCTTTGCCGCGGTTGGTAACTCGTGTAATAATCCTTTTAAAGGATTCTTGAGAGTATAAAGTATCGTTGTGGTTATTTTTTAAAATATTTTTTATTCAGAAAAATATATTAATAATATTTTTTTATTTTTTAAAAATTATTTTTAAGATCAGTACATCAAAATAATTTGAAAATATTAAAAACATATTACTTCAAAACAAAAAAAAATTTAAAATTTTTTTGAAGCGTTTTTAAAAAGCATTCCCAAACGCTACTCGTGCATGTGAACGATTTGCGTGTTTAATTCTTTTTACAATTCATTTCATAGTTTTATGATAGGGTCCACATCTAAGATAAAATATTCAAATAAAAAAATAATATATTTTACCTAACTTCTACACATTTTTATATATTCTCCTACTCTTTTAATTATTCCACACACACACACATAAAAGAATTTTCAAAAAGGAAGAAGGAATAAAATGCAATTTGGAAATAAGTTAAATAATGAAGATTTGTTAGACTGATCCTCATAGTTGTGTTCGTGCTAAGGGTTTTGTGTATTTTTCTTTCTTGTTCCCTGTATAAACATAGGTTGGGTTCAGGATCTAAAGAGCCGCAATCAGATAGGGGAGAGGAGAGGACAAGAACCAAAAAAAGGAGTTAGTGGTAGAAAACTCAGGAAATTAAGGTTTCAAGGAAAAGTTAGAAGGAGAGAAGGAGAGTGATAATGAGCTTGAAGATAGATTTGGATTATTTCCATCTAAACTCACTAATGACCCTTACCCTCCTTTATTTATCCATTTAAATTATTTAACTGATTCTGATCAGTGTTACAATTTGACTTCCAGGAATGTTTTTCAGAAACCAACCAGAGATTAAATTTTAATTAAAAAAATTTAAGGATAAGAAAGACTAATTTGCAAGAAAAATAAAATCAGATACTAAAATAAAAATCTCAAAGTTTGAGGGACTAAAATGTATTTTGTTTGTAATCATTTTATTGTGCATATCTTTACATGATTCCAGTAGGTAGCCCTTACCCAACCCTACCTAATCGAATTAATTTTAGGGTATTTTTGGGTCAACCCATTAATGATCCATTTAAATTTTGTATTGATCTATTTATGACAAGCACATACGAGTTGGTTAATGGACATGGGTAGCCTTTGTCACCTCTACACGTCATGTGTGAGTATACACATACACATCACATACATTCATCCTGGTTCTTCGTAACATGTGAAACTTTATAATAATAATAATATCAATTAATCAAAATACAAAAAAACAAAAACAATATGCATGAAAAAATGAAAACCATTAATTAATGAAAATAAGATAATTCTCATAGACAATAAATAGTCATGTTCTTACAGCCATGCCATTGTTGTTTGTTGGTGTAATGAAGAAGTCAAATGTCCAACCATTTAGGTGGTGTTCTAGTGGTAAGAGCTTGAGATCAAGAGGTTTGTTCCCTCTGTAGTCTTAGGTTCGAGCCTTGTGGTTACTCATATGATGGTCACTGGAGGCTTACATGGTCGTTAACTTTAGGGCTCGTAGAATTAGTTGAGGTGCGCGCAAGCTGACGGGACACCCATGTTAAACTAAAAAAGAAGTCAAATGTCCTTTCATAATCAGTGATTTGTAACTAAAACATCTCTCGTTGCTAAATTATCGGGCATTTAACATGAGAATTAAAGAAACTTCACCAATCGGGGGGAAAAAGCCTTTCAAGAAGCATTTGCGTCTCTTGCACGATTTAACTAAATTTATTCCATTTTTCAATTGTTGATCCTAAAAGCATATCGAATATCTTTCTAATTCCAGATTATTCTCTATAAAATCAATTCGAAATAACTATTTAGCATTTTCTATTGGCCGTACAGTTACGTCTGGCGCCGAGGATCATTATGAGGACAGCTGACTCTTGGAACCCACCATCTGTTGGCATGGGGACAAAACCAAAGTAGCGAAAATTTATTTCATCAGTTGGGCCGCGCGCGATTTTGTCTTTAACTCGAAGATAGAGTGCAAGGTCAAAGACAACCATTGCGGTGGTTAAATGATAAAAATTGCAAAGCATTTTAACAAGAAATATTAATAAAGATTCAAGAAGGATAAAATTTTAAAACAATAATTATATATATAAAAAAAACTTCATCTTCCGGTCTAGTTGGCCTAGCAAGCCTAACCTAACCTGGTGGTTTTGGCATTCATCTTGTATAAACAAATAGATTGAGGCTAGGAAAAATTTATGATATCGAGTTAATTTCTTAGTTTCTTACCCATATTTTGCTACTTTAAAGGCATAAATTGGTCGAAAAGGGTTTTAAATGCATGAAGAAATTAAGCTGGGATTTTTAACGAAATTGGAAGCTCAATTATATCTCATTATATCTAAGACTAAAGGACGATACAGATTTAAAGTCAAATTAAATGATCAATAAACAAATCTGCATAAAAATTATTTTGCAAGTGTGTGAGGGCTTGATTAAACCTTTAATTGATCAGTTTGATTTAATCATAAGCCGAATTAAATTTTTGATTAAGTGTAAGAATTAATTTGCATCAAATTAAAATATTTAATTAAGTGCAATGACTTAATTGGATCTCTAATGAGTCAAATTAATTTTATAGGAACTTAATTGGTGAAAAATTTAAGTTTAGAAGCTTAATTTGGGCTTAATTAAGAAGACTAGAATTTTAGAGGACCAAATTTAATTTCTCCAAACTCAATTGGGTGAAATCGAGGATAAAATTACAAGAAAATCAAAGTTTGAGAGTCAATTTAAGGTCAAATTGAAGATATTTGGAACATTGCCTTGGTTACATAAATTGGACTAGTTTTAGTTTATTTCTTGGCACTAACCACTTTTCATGACTCCTTTAACTAGTAATCTAGGTTTTTTTTGCCTCAGTAACGTATTGTTCATGGTTTTAATCTTAGGTTTCAGTTTCAAATTGACACTTTTTTTGACCAAATTGTAATATTTTAGTGATAATAGAAGGTAATAAGTATTAGATTATTGATCCTTGTATGATTTATAATCCTTTTGTGGCTCTTGTTTTGTTGTATCTAGTCGATGATGAGAGTTACGTTTTCTAGGTTCACGAAGAACATTCATCATGTTCTTCATTTCGTGTGTGTTTGATATGTTTTTATCAATGAATTTTATTTTTTTCATGTTTTATTTGAGTTGAATATGTTTCTGGATATTTACTTTGTTTTGGGTTTGATTTTTAGTTAAACCAAAATTTTAGATTTGGTTCACGGTCAAACCAATAATTTCAGGCCAACCCGATCAGTCTGGCTTCATGTTAATTAAGTTAGGTCTTGTTTGTTTGGCAAGTATTTTGATAAAGGTTTTTTTAGCTCAAGGACGTGTTTGGCAAACACACCTTTAGGCTTATTTTGGCAACTTCATTTAAAGGGACAATGAGTTTTTTGTCAAACAAGTCCAAAATAATTTTCAAAAATTCTTTTAAAAAATCAAGAATCATTTTAAAATTATTTATGAGTCTCTCACATATTTTTTCAATCATTTCATTTAATATCAGGAGACTTAACTGTAAGATACCTATTCGATATTAAAAATACTTGCTCTTCGCTGAAATTCCAAAAATTTCTAAAAACTTTATTCATTTTAAAAATACAAAAAAAATATGTTTAATTTTGTGTGCATACGACCAAATTTCTAAAATTTCCATTCATATTTTATAAGAAATTAAAATTGCATTATCATTATACTTTGAAAAAAAATCAGTTAATGGGTATCACATCAAGTTTGATATTATCCATTAGGACTTTACTGAAATTTCAAATGAAAAACCTTATTTTCTTGGGTTTTAGAATGATTAGGTTTTAAACCGATAAGATAAGAATTTTCTCACAAAGAAAGAATTTTCTTAAACCTTATATTGACTTTTCTAGACTTTTTAGAATGTATTTTTAGACAAACTTATCATGATAAGATAATGATCTTCTAACAAAAGTTGTTTTTATCATGTATTTTTAGACAAACTTGCCATAACTCCAATAGTTTAGGGATAAAAAAATATCATTAAATCGCTATTTTGATATTTTTTATTTTGTTAGTATTTTTAAAGTAAAATAATTATAAAAATGTTATTTTGTTGAAATCTTATATTACCAAACCAACATGAGAACGATATTTTTATGAGAATCTCCGCCCCAAAATCAATTTTATTAAACAGTGATATCAAAGAAGATATTGGCATTTTGCGAGAAAAAAACCCACCTAAGACTTGAAAATAAATAATAATAATAAAAAACCCTATCATGTTTTCAAGGACTCCCAGAGTCGAGTCTTCTTTGACATTGCCCGCATTCTGCTGGTTCCCTGTCTAAACGCTAAAAACCAAAGAGACAAGACAAAAGCACTTTACAAGAAACAACAAGAGTCATTAATCAAGCACATCGTCGCCAATCATAAGAGTAAGAAAATGGTTTGAGCATCTTTGCTTTTGGCAGGAGAAGAAGATTGGCATTGCGCTAGAAATAGAAGAAAAGTCCCATTTCCAGAACTTTCGTATCCCATATATACTCGGTTTAAGTCAGGTGTGCCTCTGCTCAGTTCGTTAAAACACCATTACAGATTACATCCCATCAAACTCTAAAGGCCAGCCCTTTATAGTAAACACTCTGGGTTCTTTTTTGCTACTGATGCGTTCTTTAATGCTCCGATTCCATTATCAAACAACCAAAAATAGAAGGGGGGAAATCACTGAAGATTGTGGAACACAAAATTCAGTTCCATTGTTTTCTTATGCTCTTACAGAACAAGTGAGATGAGGGAATGTTACTTAATCGGTGTTTACTTCACCGTAAGGTTACAGTATCATAATTCAACAGACAAATTAAGAGGTATTTTAAAATTATAGTAGTGATTGTTTTTTAAAATATTTTTTTATTTTTAAAAAATTATTTTTGATACCAACTCATAAAAACACCTAAATATATATAAAAAAATTTAAAATTTAAGATAACGTTGTCTGAGACGCAGTTCTAACCAGCCCCTCATATTCCATGTTGTTGGCATGTCCTAGCCTTGTTTATACGGTTGAAGGCGTAACACCTAACCACCGGATCTAGGAGCATTGCCCAGATTTTATTATCAAATAGAAGCAAATAGTAAATGAGGGTAAAAAACATAAAGTTCGAATTATGAATGAAGTATCTTTTAACACAAAATAGAGAAGGAAGTGGAAACAATGTACAAAAACTGGAACCCAGCATGTCATACTGTGTTTTATCTTTTTGTTTAATTGCAGACATGGCTAAAAGGAGGATCTTTTGCTCAGTGATTCAAGCCAGGAGCGTGTAAATTGATCAGAAATTTCACCTCTTTACCTTCTTCTTTTTCTTTTCTTCAAAGCCCTTTACTCTTTTAATTAGGTAGATGATGATTATGCTGCCCTTGGTTACCTCAACATCTGGCCTACAGAATAGTATATTATATGATAATAACATAGCACCTACTTTTGATTATATGTGTAGTCATGTAATCTGCATAAACTGCAGATTATCAAAGCTAATTACAAACCAAAACACTTCGAAGAAAACTATTAAGAGGAGAGGCAGAGAAGATGAAAAGGTGTTCGGGAGTATATTAATATTTTTTAAAAATTATATTTATATCAACATGATTAAAAAAAACATAAAAAAATAATTTTAATGCGTTACCAAACCACCTCTAACTGCAACTTCAACTCCTTCTATTGCTAATCTAAACGAGGGAATAATTTAAAAAGAAAAAGGGGAAAATAAATGACACAAACAGAATCATATTCTAATTGAATTGGAACAAAAGCATCCAAACACCAGAAATAATAAAAAAGAAAAAAAAAACTAACTGCTCTGAGCTATGCCATATTCTTATCAACATCTGGCTTCTGCCCTGTATAAGTTCTTCATGCCCCCTTGCTGCTTATGAACGTGAAACATTGAGATGTATCAAGGCAATGAAATTGCCGACATCTCCTCGAAACGTCAAGAACCATATGATTGCCCGTCCTTACGGTCTGGTGTCATATCAAACGATTCCGATGTTTTGTTACTTTTGAATCTCAACAGGCCATATAATTTTCTAAAATCCTTCATGGCATGGACACCTTCCTTGGAAAAAACCCCCGAGTGCTCCCCTGAATCCTCAGTTGACTTCCTTGAAGAATTGTCAGTCCACTGTCTTCTAATGTTCAAAGACCCCCTTCCATCACCGTCCGTTTGCAAAGCAGTAATAACCGATTTCAAGGCCCGACTGGGCGAATTCCTGTTCGCAAGCATAAGCTCCCCAATCTCAGCTGGGCTCAAACTTGCCCCAGTTAGAAAAATCTCCTCTACTTGAGGAAACAATTTATGATCCTTAACACCCAAGTAACTGTTCGCCAGAGTTTTGAATGCAGCAAAATCACACAAAGGGAAATGAATATGAACATCAATCCGACCCGGTCTAAGAATAGCCGGGTCAACATGATCTTTACCGTTCATTGTAAAAACCATAATTCTTTCCTCTGCACAGCAAGCATTTAATATCCCATCCATGAAGTTCAAAACACCTGATAAGCTAACACCCGTTGATTTATCCATCAAAAACCGATCAAGGTCTTCAATCAAAATCACTGACTTGCTTGTCGTTTGTAACAATAGCGTTTTCAGATCCGAATCATCCAAAACTCTTGAAAGATCAATACCATACACATCGTAGCCAATAAAATTGGCCATAGCTGCAACAAAGCTGGATTTTCCAGTACCTGATGGACCGTACAATAAGTAGCTTCGCTTCCAGGCACGCCCCAGCCGGTGGTAGTACTGTTTGGTTTTGAGGAATGACTCAAGATCTGATTTCAACTTATTCTTCAGATCAGAATCCATCACAATTGTATCAAACGTTGAAGGATGATTGAATGGAACAGATCTCCACCGTCTGTTTTGCTCATGACTGCCAATATTTATGTAGAGCTTCAAACCTTTCTTCTTCTGCTCGACCTCGTCCGATGTTATGTGGATGTGCTGCAGATAAGGACGCAGAATTCTGCGCTTATCGGCTCTTCTGACCTTCAAAACCAAGGTTCTGCAACAAGTCGTATCGCTTCTGTCGTCGTTAATCCAAGAAACTCTAGCTCCAAGGAAATAATCATCGATTACCTGGTTGGGATCGAGATGAAGGATGATATCGTTGGATTTTTTTCCGGCGAAGAGATTGGTGTAATCAGAGTCTTCCATGGAAGCCAGAGAGCTGAGATAAATTGAGACTTTGTGATAAAGCTGATTTTCTTGCATGCTCTCGTTGAATTCTGGGACTTTGAAGAATTGATAGACATGAAAACAATCTTCTATAGATCTCCACCATTTTTTGGTGATGTAAATTAGCCCAGTTTTGAATAAAAGGACACGAAGCAAAAACAGTAGACTAACAATTATGAACAAAAGTAAGAATGGGGTATAAAGAATTTCCATGGTTTGCTGCAAATTGAAGAAAATAAAAAAAAAAAAGCAAAAAAAAGAAGAAAGATATAAACTCAAAGATGGAGTCTTGGGATTTTAATGGGAGATTTTTTCCTCTTGCAAGAATTAGAAGTAGCCATGAGTGAGGGAATCTGCAAGTGGAAGGGAGACGGAGAAATATACAGCAAAAAAACCTAGAAAGATTTGATTAAAATAGGAGATGAGAGGAGAGAAGTCTAAAACTAATTGAAGTTAAGAGACGGCTAATTGCCGGCACCAGGAAAGCGTTGCGTTGCGTTTTGATTTCTTTTCCTTTTTGTGAGAGTGGCGATTGCCGAACCCTCTTGTGTTTCGCAGTCGTTTCTGTGAATCTTCTATCTACTTGACAGCTAGGACGTTAAATTAATTATAATTTCATAAATAATATCGTGAGTGAGGTTTTTGTTTTTTTCTATATCTTACGTTTGTTTTCAAGTTTCTAATATTTGTCTTCGAGTTATCTCGTGTTCTACTTGTACTGCTATTTCGGCCGGAGACCGATTTTCATTTCGGGCAATTCCAAGCGATGAAGCAGGAGTGTTTAAGCCTAAATTAGGGAGGAAATCCATCTCAATAATTAGGATTCAATTTCTATTTATTTTTTTTTAGCAATAATTGCGGTTAGATGATTAAATTACTAAATTTGTTTTTCCAAACTAAACAATTTAAGGGGTTTAATTCAACTGATTAATATTTGAGTTTGCTTTATAAAAATTCCTAGCTTTAGTCCCACAAATTTCAGGGCCACTGGAGGTTTACATGATCGTTAATTTCAGGACCCGTGGAATTAGTCGAAATACGTGCAAACTGACCTGGACATTCATATTAATAATAATAAAAAATAACTTACATTAATTTGTGAAATTCATAGAAAACAAAACCATAATACCCATCAAGGAGTTGCCAACTCTTTTCTATATGGTACACACTAATAATGCTAAGAAAATCCATCAAATCTTGGATTCCTCGCTCTAGAAGGCTGAATCTTGGTGACAAATGAACAGGGAATTTCTTCACGAGCCAGTTGGCCACGGAAAGCTCATAAAATTATTCCACCGAGAATTTATTATTTTCAGTTTCGTCCTCCTTCTACATTAAGGACTCTGCAAGACTCATTACATCCAAAGGAGAAGGGGGGAAAAATAGTATTCTAGTTAAAAATTCAAATTCCCTCGCTTTATTCTTCCCTTTTATGAACTGGAAAGTTCAAATTACTTGGTTTTGATTACAACTGCACACGTTTTGGGTTGTGAGAAACAGCCCCAAGTCGAAGAAGACAGCGAATATTTTGTGACATGGACATACCCAAAAATTGCTTTTATTTTGATCTGAGGACTGAGATATTCTTTATTATCTACGTGATTTCTTATCAAATAAACAGATGAGTCACAAATTCGTTTTTTTCACAAATTCTCTCCAAGTGGAAGGACCGCCAGAATTCGGCCAGCATGCTGAACAGCAACAGTGTTTGACGGGTTTTCATTTCTTTTCCTACTAAAGAACCAACGATCCTTTGACTTGACTGCATTTATATAAAGTTTTGTTTGTTTTTGTATTTTATAAATGTTTTTTTAAAAAATTAAATATTTTATTTTAAATTATTTTTGTATATATATTTTCGTACTATTTTGATGTGCTAATATTTAAAATAAATTTTAAAAAATAAAAAATATTATTTTAATATATTTTTAAGTAAAAAACACTTTAAAAAATAATTAAATACCAAGCGAGCTATTAGCACCAAAACCCTTGATTATAGGATGCTTTTCTTGTAAAACATAGTTTAGAAATATTCTTGGCAAATTAGCACCGGTAAAAAAAATAGGAAAAAGGTTTGTATAGAGACGCAACGAGTCTCCTTCATCTCCTCTTTCTGCTGGTTCATTGTTTTTAGGTGCTACTCTACTGATTCGTGACCCACTTCGTTCCATTTATATGTTTTTCCATGGAAGCATGTATAAAAGTTTATAAATGACAAATATGCAGATTATTCTATCAATCAAGTAGGAGTCATTTCCCCCCCTGCAATGCTAGCGCAGAATTGGATATTTATATTCTAGCTGCTATAAATCTCCGTCTATTTGTTCGCTGGATAATAATCGAGCGTAGAAAAGTGAATTCCTAAAAAGTAAATTATTTTTTGATATTTGATACTATCATAAAAAATTAGTTAGAAAACACTTTCTAATGTTTGGTTATGTCATGGAAAATAAACTGAAAAATAATATATTAATGTTTTTTTAAAAGTTTATTAAAATAATAAGAAACAAATTTTACATATTAAAAAGTTGAATGAGAATGAAATTGAAAAAAATAATATAATTTCATAAATTATCTCAAATAAAATAAATAACAATCAAAATAATGGAGATCAAATCTAACAGATAAAAAAATTGAAAAATGATGAGATTAAAATAATAATAATAATAATTTCATAAATTATTTCAAATAAAATAAGTAACAATAAAAAGAATGAGGATCAAATTTGATATATAAAAAAATTTAATTAAAAAAATAATAAGAGAAAAGCAAATAACAATTATAAAAATGAGGACCAAAGTTAATATAAATATTAAATCAAATCAAATTCTAAGGGGTGAAATTAAAAAAAAAAGATTCAAAACAAAATATATAGCAATCAAAAGTTTAATGATCAAATTTGTTATAATCAGCAAATAATATGATATTTCTAAATTTTTCACAACTTTTAAAAAGTGTTTTCCACTCAAAATAAAAGAAAAACACTTTCCTGAAAACCAAGCCAAGTTTTTGTTTGACTGGAAAGTGTTTCCATTGAGTCGTTTATCAATTTTTCTAATAACAAATAAACATAAAAAAATTTAAAATATAACTTTTTTAAAATTATTTTCCGCTAAACAAACAAGATTCTACCAATAACACAACGGAACAAATCAATTAAAGGCGCTGCACTGTGAGTGGCTGCACTAGCTAATAACATTTTTAATTTAATTAATATTTGAACATGGTTAAAAAATCAAAATATCTTTAATGAATTTGATAAAGATAAAAAATCTAGAGTGTGAAAAGATAATTGCATGATTTTTTTTATTTTAATAGTAAATTTGTTATTTTACTGTATTTAAAAAAAAATTACTATCCCTGTTTACCAATGTGATGAATTCTTATTATGGCTCTTTAAGTTATTTCACTTTGTTTTAAAAAACAAAAAAAAAATACGTATACCTCCGATTATGACTAATGTGAGTTTTGAAAAGACACGAATACCTCCTAAACAAGACATTCATTTTTTTTATGTTTTTTTCGTGGGTGGAAAGGTCGAAGATTTCAATGTTCTACAGTGCTTTTCAATTGGTTAAATATGCACGTCTTTTTGCTAATTCCATGACAGGTAGGTGTAACTGGGCTTCGTACACAAACTATTATTTAATTAATTAATTTGCCATCAACCATAAACCCATCCACGCACACAACGATTCAAGGGATATCAAAACTCAGTACCATCACGGGCTAGTGGTACAAAATCAGGCAATATTTATTTGAAGCCGCGTCACCTTTATTTATTTATTTTTATTAATATAAATACTGGGGTTAATTTATACACATTTTAATTAATTTTATAGTTGAATTTAAGTACTATATAAAGTTATAGTAACTCTAAAAAAACTCAAACTTATAATTATTAAAAAATAAATTTAAAATTTATCCATTTAAATTATCCTAAAAAATTAAATATATATATATATATATATATTTTTTTTTTTTGATTTACGTGGAGTGTCCGGGCCAGCTTACGCGCAACACGACTATTCCCCACGGCCCACTGGACATCCTGCAAGCCCAGGAGCAGGTAAGGCACCGCGGGGGTGACAGGCGTGCACATAGAGGGTCGAACCCGGGACGGGGACGGAACAAGTCACACGGTTGA
>Ga0307515_10018757_pt1 | contig 12489 bp, 6 predicted proteins | sample 17_EM_MG_FD_194513 | JGI IMG/M metagenome (GOLD analysis project Ga0307515, IMG submission 194513) | Populus trichocarpa ectomycorrhiza microbial communities from riparian zone in the Pacific Northwest, United States - 17_EM | ecosystem: Host-associated > Plants > Roots > Unclassified | place... | reverse complement strand
TTTTTTGTAAATTTTGATTTTTCTTATTTTTTTGTATTTTTTGAAAACGAGCAATATCAACATCGACTCAATGAGGAAAATCAATGATTTTAAAAATAATGCGTTAAAAGTTGAACGCGTTCCAAATATCTTTGAAAATTTAAATTCTTTTGAGACGATGCTAAAAATGCTAAAAACGATGCAAATGTATTAAAAATGTATTTTTTTTTTATTTTCAATGTTTTTCGCTATTTTTGAATTTTTCTGAAAATTTATCAAAACATGGGTCAAAAATTGGGTAGCAACACTTATCAAACATTGATCACGTTTATCTCAAGATCAAAAGGCTAGAAACAAGCTCATCAATCTCTAAATTTGGAAAACCACCAAAACCTCTAAAAACTAAGTTTGTTGCAAAACCACCATTGAAAAAACAACATAGGTACAGAGCTTATAGTTGTGAAATATATTGATCAAAGGGCTAAGTTTTGATCAATTTATGTTTGAATCCATCAAAAACCCTAGCAAAATCTTATAAATACCGCTTAAAAAAAGGAAAATGAGAGGAAAAACATGGAGAAACAAACTGTGAAAAAACCTTGGTGTGAAGGTTAAAGAGCCTAACATAGCGGGTCTAACAAGCTTTGGAAGGAAAAGATAGTGAAAAGGAAAGAAAGAAAGAAAAGTGAAGGAAAACAGCAGTCCATAACCAGCAAGCTTGGAGAAATTATCTCACCAATACCAAGAGTATTTACAAAACTCTCAAAGGTTTACAATAGTGATTTTTTTATCCCAATTAACTCTCTTAATAGAATGGATATTATAATTGAAACTTTTAGTATCTCAATATTTCACAAGATAGCCCTTATAAGATTTGAAGGTGTTTAAATGTATTGAGAATGATATTAAATACTCTTGTGCTAGATTATGAAGGTTTAATAGCACCAATTAGAGTATAATTAAGGATTGATGATTTTGCAGTGTATTTACTTTTAGAATAGCTTGTATATTATATATGTTTGGAATCCCTCTCTAATTTTACAATTGGATAAGCTATATATATATATATATATATCTGTGTGTGTGTGTGCGCGCGCGCTTCTAAGAAAAATTAGTCATTTATAGTCGTTATAACTCATTAATAACTAAAATGGTTGACTGGTTCATTTGGTCATTTCAAATGGTCGACCGATTCATGCAAAATTCTACTCTTGACAAATTAACCTAGATGATTTCTTAAACCATCCATCTTAGATTATATCAAATTAATTATCAATCCTTTAATGCATGAAGAGTGAAGAGTTCATTTTAATTATGCTATTGAGTATGATATAAAGATTTACATTGAACACTTAAAATGAATACTTAAACTAAGTTTTCACTTTGCTTCCTTCTTGTACTGCTTGATTAATTTCTTCACGGAATCCATTATGCTTGTTGACATGTTCTTTTAATAAGTCTATTCAAAACTCATTCTCAACAATGCATATCATTAGTCCATTTTCCATTTTATTGTTATCATTAAAATATATAAAAACATGAGTATTTGACCTAAAGGTTAACAAATGTGTCGTTCACCCTTTTTCTGAAAAAAAAGAGAAGCAAACTATATGTAGCCTGCTAACCCAGTTTTCGATCATCAGAGAGGTGGCCAGAAAATCAGACTAGGGACTTTTGGATTCAAAAAACATTTTTTAACTCATTTTCACCTAAAAACACTCTTATAACCTCTATAAACTAATTCCTTAAGTAAAAAGAAAAACCCTCAAATCGGTTGAAAAACTCAAAATTAAACCAAAATATAAAATCTCTCTCAATCGCTGTCAACTTTTTCCAACATGGAAGACACAAAAATACCATGATAATTCTCTCATAAAAAGGAATGCATTGATACCAAAATTGGTGTTTTTATTAATAGAATCTTGCCAACAAACATTTTCTCTCTCCTCTATTATTTTTCAATAACTCTCTTCTCTCTTAAACTCAAGAATTGATATGTAAACAAAATAAAATTTTGAACTAAAATGTGTAATTTTAAAATTAAAGAGAAGAAAAAAGAAAATTGACAAAATTTAAAGGTAGAAAAAAGTGGAACGGAGCATTTTTTAAAAGTAAAAAATTTATTTTGCCATAATGTCAAATTGGGTCCCTTTGTGTTCAATTTTTTTTTTCAATAAATAAAAACAAATTTATTTTTTCAAAATTAAAAATCAATCAAGGATTTTTTTTACAGCTTGAGAATCCCATGAAAAAATAATCAAAACAATTTCTTAGGCTCAAAATTAAAATAACACAATATACAATGATGAAATTGAAAAATATTAGTGACTAAATTAAAAAAAAAGCTTCAAGAATGAAAACAATACAAAATATTGTTTGAGTAAAAAGTATTCTATGAGGCGATGAATAGTAATTGCACCACCCCAATTAGGTTTTTTTATATATATATAATTGTAATGTTATAAATTCTTTCTTGTAAATGAGTCAAAAGTAATGTAAGACAATAAATAAAATCCCAAATGAATAACAAAAATAATTAATATTTAATTTAATATTATTATATAATTTTATTATTTTTAGATTTTAACACTATTAATTTGTATTGGCTTTTTTCTTTTGCATTTGTATAGTTTTAATTTGAAAGTAAAAAATTGGGTTTTTTTTATGTGTTGTATAAATACAAAATAAAAAATGAATTAATCTATTTTTATGTGTTGTATTTTAAGAATTTCATTAATTTTATCTTTTTGATCATTAGAGTTTTGGTGGAATATACATTAGTATTGGAGGGTAGATCTATAGACCATATTTATATCATAGACTATAGTTATATCCTAGGTTAGGGAGGAATTTCTTTCTTATAGATACTCTTATAGGTACTATTTAAAAGTCTGTCACATCATCATAATCTTCTTTCAAACTTACCAATAAGGGTTTATAAATATATATTGAGTTTTTTTTAATTAAAAAAGGATGAGATCATTATCAGTTGGTTTTATATTTTATTTATAACTATGAAGTTTCTCTTGTCATTTTCTAATATTTTTGATCTATTTATAAATAGATTATGTGAAATATCAAGGAATTCCTAGATTCAATATGTTACTATTCAACTACATTTATTTTTTCTTTTTAATCATAATCAATTCATTTTCAATCAGGTGGATAAGATATAATATATTATTTATTTACAACTTGTATTTTTAATATCTGAGGTTGTACTTTATCGTGTAATTTTACACCTCACGGATATTAAAGTCTACATTTGAACCCTAGAAAAAAAATTGGAAAAAGATTTTTAATATTTTGGTCAAACCCTAATGAATGATTATAAACTGGTTACGATATCCATTTTGCATTTTAAAACATGACAAAGATGCAATTTTTGTTTTTATGAAGATATGCTTAGAAAAATTTTAGGCTTCGGCCATATGCATGAAAACAAAATGTTGTTTTTTGTTTTTGAAAAGGAAAATTAATTTAAAAGATTTTTTGAGATTTTTTTTAAAATGTTTTAATTTTTTTATTTGAAATTTTTTAGAAAAGCTTCGGAGAAAACCGAGTATTTTAATACCGGATCTGTATCTTACAGTGTAAGTATACAACACGTTATTAAGCAAAATTGATGGAAAAATATGCGAGAAAATCACAAATTTTTTTTAAAGGAGTTTTGAAAATTTTTCTTTTAATAATAATAATAATAACATATAATATATTATTATATTAACATATTATTATATTAACATATTATTAAATATGTGGGCTAGGCCCGGCCCAGCTAACTGGGTCGAGCTCAGACCCAGAAAAGGATGGGCTGATCTCGGCCCAACATGTCTTCTTTATCTTTTTTTCTTTTTGGGTTCGGGATAGGTAGAGACATGTCCAGCCCAATGCAACTTAGTCATCGGCACAACCTAGTGACTAAGTTGCATGAATAGTGCAACATGCATTATAATTCACGTTGCTCTGTTCATAACTAAGTGTATGAATAGTGGAGCGTGAATTATAATTCACGCTTCACTATTTGAATGCAGTGGCAGCAAAGAAGGGAGGAAGAGGAAGAAGAGAGGGGTAAGGCTTACCTAGTGTGGAAGGAGTTGGCGGCCTGGTTGGTGGCGCACGGTGTGACTGAAGGTGGTGAGACCGGCGGCTGGTGCTGGTTGCAGCTGGAAGAAGAAGAAGCAGAGGCTTGCAAAGAAGAGGGGAAGCTCGTGGTTGGAGCTGTTGGAATTATAATCCACCCGTATTTATAGGTGTTGGAAGAGGGTAATCTTTTCTTCACTTGAAAAAAATTTCGGCCCTTGATTCAGTTGGGAAGTATCCCAATCGTTGGTTCAAAGTGAGCACCATGAACTGTCAAATCCAACAGTTTAATGCTGCCTGAGGTGGTCACTTTACGTCGGTGCCGGGGATTCTGTGTTGTCATTCGGCCTGAACGGTTCACATGTGGTTGTATATAAATGTCAATGGATCATTTTGGTTCAATATTCGTCAATTTTGATGGACATATGAGACATTAAATGCATCTGAAAAGTAGCCACCCAGGTAGCTTTTTTAGCAAAATCATGAAGAAGATAATGAACAGTACTAGAGTTTTTTTTCCAAAGTTCAATTCAGTCCTCCACCTTTAAATTTGATTTAATTGCACCCTTAATTGACCCTATACTTTTTATTTAGTGCAATTTAGCCCCTGCCGAACTTGAATTTGAATCCTGAATTTACACGTCTTTTTCAATATGGTCCTTGGTATCAGATTTCTTCAATTTGACCCCTAATTGACCCTAAAACTTCAGTTTTCTTGCGATTTTGCCCTTGATTTCAATCAATTAAATTGGTAAAAATTAAATTTTGTCTCTTAAAATTTCAATCTTCTTAATTAAACCCAAATTGGACCTCCAAACTTAATTGTTTACCAATTGAGCCTCAAATAAAATTAATTTGACTCATTTAAAGTGTAATTAAGTCCTTGCACTTAATTAAATCCTTCAATTGAACCCAAATTAATTCTTAAACATAATTAAAATTCAATTTGGCCCTTGATTAAATCAAATTGACCTATTAAAAATTTAATCATGTCATTGAACTTAATTTTTATGCAAATTTGTCCAATAAACATTTAATTTGACCTTTAATTTGCATTGTTTCTCTATATTTGGGCATAATGGGTTACAATTAGCCCTTGAATTTCTTCTAAAATTGCAATTATATTATCTGACCTGCTTTCTCTGCGTTGCCAGCCGTTATTTTATTTTTTTATTTTGATTTTGAAAAAAAAAAGTGAATTTTAGATAATAACCCATAATTGGGTTATAACAAAAAAAAACTCTCATTTCTAGTTTTGTTTGCTTTAAAAAGTTAGTTTATGCACACACATGCATATAATAATACTAGCAATAATAATAATGATGATGGATTAATGAATATTTTACTCTTATTGGATAAAAAAAATAGGATAAGTTGTACGATATAATTGTATGTTATTTCTTATTAAGCATTATACCAACCCACCCTAAGATTTCCTGAGCTTTTTTTTCGTTTTGATTTACATTGCCAAAATAAATTATTCTTTCAATAATTTAACTATTTCATCTTTAAGTTTACTTTCTTTTTTGTTAGTTTGTTAATAAATCCATAAAATATTTCGTGAGAATCATTGTATAACAAAAATAATAATAAAAAAGATGATAAATAAAAATAAAATACGAGACAATTTTAAAAATAAAGGGAGGAAGAAATATTATAACAAATACTTATAAAATTTTATGATGTTTAAGTTGTAACTAATAAGGTTACTTTTAAAAATAAATAATTTTATAAAATTTTTCTAGTATACTTTTTTTTTCTAGTTTTCATTAATAAATCAGTTAAAAAGCACCTAAAAATCACATATACAATCAAAAACTCAAAATATTTGATAAATGAAAAATAAAACATTAGTCCACATTAAAAAATTAAAAGGAGGAAATATTGAAACAAAAACCCCAAAAAGGAGGAGAGAAGAACAACTCTCTTGAAATTGGATAAGTAGTTACAATTTCTTCTTTTTATTAGCTATATTCTTTAAATATGTGAAGTTGCATACAAAAACATATTTTTCATCCAAAAATTCCTTTAAAAATAAATACTATAATTATCAATCCGACTCTAATGAAATATCATAATCCAACAACAAAAGAAGAAATCAAATCAAATGCAATTCATTACAAAGTTTTTTTTAGCAAGAATAAGAAAATAATCACCTTAAAAGTTCAAGATTTATCAACTTTCAAGCCAACAATAAAAGAAGAAATCATTTATCTTCTTGTATCACCTTTTTGGGACTTTTCTTATTATTTGTCCATACCTTTTGCTTTTAATATTGTTTAATATTTAATTTTTTAGAATTGTTTGTTTCGCTTAAAATACTTTATAGGAAAATATTTTATAGATTCTCTTGTGTTTGTTTCCTAAAAATTGTTTTTGCACTTGTTTCTCATAAAGTAAATTATTTTACAAGAAAATTGATAAATATAAAATATTTTACAATCAATTTTTAAACTTAGTTTATTTATTAAAAAAATATTTTTAGTACATGAAATTTTATAAAATATTTTACAAAAAGTAATTCACTTACAATATCATATAACTATTTTAATCAACACCTCGATCTTATTATCATCACCATCTCCTCATTAGCACCACTATCATCTCACCATTAACTCTTTCACCTCGTCCTCTACGTCACCATAACCTCCTCTTCTTTATCCACCATCATCTCCACCACTATTGCCACTTCACCATCACCTTCATGTTCACTATCATCATTACAACTATCTTCTTTATTTCCATTGCCAACTCACCATTATTTTTTTTCACCACTATCACGACTATTTTCACTACAACCATTGTAATCTCACAACTATTTCATAATATCATTTATTTTGATTTTTTTGTGCACAAGATTTTCATGTTTTTTTTAAATAGATTTATCAACATAACCTAACAAAAGAAGTATAAATCTGAACAAGCGATGATTCAACTATTAAAGTTTTAAAAAATAAATAAATCAAGAGAAGCAAATCTTTGTGTGGACCGGCCTAAACATTAAGAATATTATGAGCGCATCACTCTTCTTCTCTTTTGTAATCCCCCCGTCATTCTTCTCACAACAGATAGGAAAACGAAAAAATAAAATATATGACAAACAGCATAATAGAGAAAAGTGAGAGGAAAAACAATCTGGTTTTGATTATTACCAAGATTATTTAACATAAATTTGACCAAGATGAAGCCTAATTTGATATCAAGAAACAATTTCCCCCCCTTCTCCATCTAACATTTACTATCAATGAACTAATATATAAAATGTTTTTTTTTTTTTAGAACGATTATCTATATTTAAGCAATATTGGATAATGGATACTGGATGAGTTGACCAAAATAAAAATTCAGATGAGGTTAAGGTGGTATAAAAAATGCATGGCAAAAATGAAAAGCTTCTTCTTCTCTCTACTATTCTGGAAAATTGGCTAAAATTAAAAAGACCCAAGGACACAGAAACCGAAAGCAAGCCTCTGAGTATCTCTTGTCAAAAACCAGCACCACCACTTCCCCAATGTGATTGAGCAAGCAAGATATGAGCAAAAGGGACAAGAAGGAGAAGAATTCTCCTTCTTCTCTCTTCTAATTCTTTCTTAAAACACACACACACACAACAAAAAGAGATAAGGGAAGAGACGTAGGTCCTTGTTAAAAGAAGAAGAAGAAGAAGAATGCATGATTCCTCCAACTCGGATGCTTCAGCATTTCCATTTCGAAGCTCTTGTCACAGGCGGGCCCACTCAGATGTTCCATTCCGGGTCACGGATGACTTGGATCTGGTTCCTGATGAGTTGGTATCTGAAGAGGACCTCTTTTGCTCTTATATGAACATGGAGAAACTTGGATCCAGACCTGAAGAAGGACCCTCTGGGCTGAAACAGGACAATGCCGGTCATGAGTCAGCTAGTGGTGGTGGTGATGGGGTTCAAGACGTGGAGGAAGAGCAAGAAAAAGCATATGTGAGGCCGAGGCATAAGCATAGCAATTCAGTTGATGGGTCTTCTTTAATGGAATCTATTGACTCTAAGAAAGCTATGGCTCCTGAAAAACTCGCTGAGTTGTGGGCTCTTGATCCTAAACGAGCCAAAAGGTATTTTCTTTTCTGGGTTTTGCTTTGAAATGGATTTGGTTTATATAGCTTTTCAAATGGGTTGATGTTTTTCTCATTTTATTTGCTTTGTGGCAATACATAAACAAGCAATTTGTTTTTATGTTTGTGGGTAGCTGTTGAGCATTTGGGTTTTCCTTCTGGATACACCATTTTGTTAATTTTGACCTAGTTTGTGAAGTTGTGAGAGATTGAATTTGAGAGTAAGTTTTGAATGATTACTTCTTAGGACAACATCGTGTAATAAAACTTCATGTGGCTTTGATTTAGAGTGCAAACCTCTTTGGCTTTGGCTTTGGCTTTGGCTTTGGTTTTGGTTTTGGCATTAGGTTGTTAGTTATCTTGCAACATATTTGGTTTTGGTAGATGTGAATTGGACTTTCTAGGATATTCTCACTGCAGACTTGTAGGCATGTCAAGACGGCCTTAGTGTTTAGTTAGGATTTTTTTTTTATATGCATAACCCCCCTTGATTTTATCCTATTTTGTTGACCTAGGCGGTTAGTTGTTCTTGTCCAGACCACTGTGGATATTTGGGCGATTACAAGAGAACACTTTCCTATTTTCCATTTTAAGTGGTAGAGAATTGGCATAAAATGTTGCAACCTAAAACTAAGAAGTTGCCTAATTTTTTTTTTAATCTTCAAAATTGATAACATAAAGAGAAGTGGTTTCAAAGGAGCTCAAATCTCTTGATATTTAGATGGATTTGTTTTATGATAGGTATGAATGGCGTAAAAGGATCCACATAGCGACCCTAACTAGTTTGGAATTGAGATTTAGGTGTTGTTGTATCTACCAAATTGACGGGTTATATTGTTTTAGAGGTACATGAGAACTTGCATGGCTGATCTATGTATTTGGGTACTATGATTGCTAGACGTATCTCGTCAATGCATGCTGAAACTTTTTACTGATGGAGATGCTGTCTTTGACAGGATCAAGTCCTCAGGAACCCTAGAGTGCACAAGTTTTTCTGATTGATAGTCCTATCCTTTCCTCCTCGCATAGTCTCACCTTTCTACTTAGCAATGAAGCTTGCCAAATTTTTTTCTTTTTTCACCTGACATCTCTACGGTTAAGCATGTTTCTAAGTTATTTGTTTCTGTTGCATGGATGCTATACATTTAAATGCAGATAAAAAATAGCTCTTCCAAAGGTTAGAATAGAAACTTCAAGGGATGAATTGGCTTTTAGTGATTTGCTACCTTAATTTATCAGTTATTTTTTTCTTTAAAAAAAAAAAACAATTTTCATGTTGCTGCTTTTGCCGAAGATGAACACTTTTGACTTTACATCGATGAGCTAGGAAACTATTGAAAGCTTTTTCATGGTACTTTATGTTTATTAATGTATGGTGAAGTATTTGTTTTCTGAAGTAAATGATGTAGCCTGTCCACGAGACTCTAAAGAGTGATTCTTTATTAATCATAGAATTGCTTTTGATAGATCTGATTGTCATGTAGATGCACAACATTTTAATTCTTTAAGTTTCCTCTAAACAGTTATATTATTTATCTAGGATTATGGCCAATCGGCAGTCTGCTGCTCGCTCGAAAGAGAGGAAAGCCCGGTATGTATCAGAACTTGAAAGAAAAGTGCATACCCTTCAGACAGAGGCAACTACACTTTCTGCACAACTTACACTGTTCCAGGTTTGGCAAACAACTCATGTATGTTTAGAAGGCTATGAATAAGAGTTTCTAATTCTCTAAACTGCCAGTTATCTGTGGTCTTATATTCTCATTTCAGAGGGATACATCAAGTCTGACTACTGAGAACTCAGAGCTTAAGCTTCGATTACAAGCTATGGAACAACAGGCTCAATTACGTGATGGTATACTATAACCTTGCTCTGCTTTAAATGCTAATCCCTGTTCTATTGTTGGATGCATCTTTCTTGGGAAGTTCTTAGTAGACAATTTAGCATTTTATGCGGTGAAGTGGAAGGCTGTTGTGCTGTTCAGGCGTAATACTTTCCTCCAATAAATGGGGGTTCTACTTGTAACTTCAAAGCATTATGTACTCCTGAATAATGATTGTCATCCAACATGTCACTACCATTTATAATTGTAGTCTAGCTGACATTTCGTCAACTCGGCTCTGGGATATTTGCTCTTTAGATATCACTAAAATACTAGATGTATTTTCTAAGTATAAAAAGACAACAAATACTAGGCTGTCACAGGTCGGGAGGGTCAACTTAGTTTGACCCTCCAGATTTTTTATAAAAAAAGAATCAAAACGATATCATTTTGAATTTTTTTTTTTTTAAAGTTTAGATTTGGGTTTTGACCAGGTCAGACTTGAGTTTTTTTACCGAGTCAGCCAGGTTTTTTACTTCTAATTTTTCTTCAACCCAGGCATTGGGTCAGCGGGTCCCGGTCAACCCGCCAGGATGGTCCAAGTTTTATAACTATGTTCTACATCTACCAATATGCAATGAGATATAATATCAATCCCCTTGCACATTTTTTGTTGGGTATCATCTTTCTTTGGTCATCATTCATTTGACATATAGGACAGGAAGTATCCTGACTGACTGTATTTTTGGTTGTATGACTCTGATATATAGCTCTGAATGAAGCGCTAAAGAAGGAAGTAGAGAGGCTCAAGTTTGCCACTGGGGAAATAATGACACCAACAGATAGCTATAATTTGGGAATTCAGCATATTCCGTATAACCATTCTCCCTTGGTTTCACCAAGGCCACGACCTGGGTCAGTTGATGCCTTAAACATACAAATCCCACAGTTTCATCCTCTCCAATCTAACTTGTCACCTCGTCAGCCAGGAATTGCTGCATCGCATTCCCATGCCTTGTCAGAGATGTTGCCACAGGATCCTCTCAGATGGTTGCAGGGCTTTGATATCAGCAGCAGAAGCTCTGTTCTGGTTAGATCTGAATGCCCCTCAATATCTGCCAGTGAAGACAGCAGTCTTTGACGAAATTTTGCTGATATACAGTTGACCCCCACCCTGTTTCTTGGATTGTTCATACTTCATAGATTGACCATATTGACAACCAAATGCATTTTTCATTTGATGTTGATTCTTTAACTGTAAGTGTACTCAACGGTATTTGGAAACTTTCCAAGTAACTTATTCATGAGGATTTGTCTGTACAAATTAAAATTTCATTTTTATTTTTTCTGGAGAAACTTACTGGACTACAAGGTTATTTCCTGACCGAGATGGGTATTTTCATGTTATGAGCCTCATTGTAGAAACTTGTGAAGTTGTTCATGTTCAATATTTGTATATATATATTTTTGTTGTCATCACAATTCACACTCAGTTCAAATCCAAATATTATGTTTTTAAACTTTGGTGCTTTCATATTACATGCATATCCAGGCTGCTTAACATCTCCCAGGCTTTCATATTGCCGTACTATTTTTCATATATATATATAATAAGTGTGTGTCTGGCCCTGGCCCAAGCGACCTATGCACGGGCTGCCCTAGGTGACCTGTGTGTGTGTTTGCACGGGCTGCACTAGGCGACTTGGTTGCCTGGGTCTATGCCGGTCTGGCATAGGTGAACAATATAATTTTTCTTCTCTCTCTTTATGTTTTTTCTTCTCTCTCAATTTCTCTCTTCTTTCTCTTTTAATTATTCTTTATTTATTTTCATCACTAACAAAATAGTTATTATGCAGAACTACTATTAAAAAATTATGTTAAGAGGAATTAGAATGGTGGAATACTCAGTAGAATGGTGGGTATTAGAATACCCAGCCATTGACATGGCTATTAATTACATCAAATCATGAGCATTATTTTCAAACTTAACTAATAAGTTAGGCATCTTCACCCCCCGAGTTATTTTGATGGCCAACTCTTCTATGTGGTAAGCTACAATGGACTAAGCAGAGCAAAGCTATAAGTAAGGAAGGAAGGGAATGAAAAGGACACGGATGACCTTAATAGAAGAAGGATAAACAAGTTTACAAGTAAGAAAGGAATGAGATAAAAAAGATAGAGACGACCCTAGTAAAATAAGGATGGATAATAGAAAAATTTCCTCTCCTTCACCTCTATACTCCGACCTCAATAATTTCTACATCCTTCAACCTCTGATACCCCTGTTAACTTAAGTATCATATGGTTTTCTAAAACATATAAAGGATTTTGTTTTACACGCATACCGAAGAAGTAATCAAGTCCATTATCAATCGTGGAAGCCTAAGATTCATTGAAGTTTCTCTGTGACATCATTAGATATCATCCTTGTTCCATTTTGCTTGTAGTTTGTAGATTTGGTAGTAATACTAAAAAAGTACACATAAACAGACGAGTTTCCTTATACATATTAGTTAT
>Ga0307515_10018756_pt1 | contig 12490 bp, 6 predicted proteins | sample 17_EM_MG_FD_194513 | JGI IMG/M metagenome (GOLD analysis project Ga0307515, IMG submission 194513) | Populus trichocarpa ectomycorrhiza microbial communities from riparian zone in the Pacific Northwest, United States - 17_EM | ecosystem: Host-associated > Plants > Roots > Unclassified | place... | reverse complement strand
AGCTTACTAGTCCTTCCCCTATAGTTAAAAGAAGCTAGCGATATCTTCTTATATAAGGAAGTAGGAAAGCTACCCTAATACTACTAGGGCGACTATACTATTGACCTAAAAGAGGGACAGAAGGTCCTATATAGACCGCTCTATAACCTCTTAATTAAGGAGCTAGAGGTACTAAGGAAGTACTTAAATAACGCCTTAGCTAAAGGTTAGATCTAACTAAGTACTAGTCCCGTAGGGGCACCTATTCTATTTATACTTAAAAAAAAATAGGAAGCTATAACTCTATATAGACTATAGAGGCCTTAATAAGGTGACGATTAAGAATTATCTTATACTACTATTAATTAGTAAGACCTTGGACTACTTGGCAGGTTCTAAAATCTTTACTAAGTTGGACCTAATAAATATATACTACCGCCTTTATATCCATCGGGGCGATAAGTAAAAGATAGCGTTCCGTATACGTTATAGCCACTTTAAGTATTTAGTTTTACTTTTTAGGTTAACTAATAGACTAGCGACCTTTTAGGGCTATATTAATTGAGCCTTATTAGGACTAGTAGACGTCTTTTATATAGTCTACCTTAATAATATTTTAATTTTCTTAGAAAATCTAGAGGAACACTAGCGCTACGTACTAAAAGTGCTACGTAGGTTATAGTAATATTAACTATATACAAACCTTAAGAAGTGCAGGTTTGGCGTATAAGAGGTTAAGTTCCTAGGATATATTATTAGTCTTAAAGGCGTAGTAATAGATCTTAGCTAGGTAGAAGCCATTACTAAGTAGGAGAGCCCTTAATCCTATAAGGATGTCTAAGTCTTCTTAGGTTTTACTAACTTCTATCACTAGTTTATTTATAAGTACTCTACTATTATAAAGCCTATTACTAATCTCTTTAAGGGAGTAAAGAACGGCCGTAAAGCTAGGCCTTTTAGTTGGCTAGAAGAGGCGGAGTAGGCAATATACCGGCTCTACAACGCCTTTACGACGGCGCCGCTCCTATAATACTATACGCTAGGCTTACTAACCTAGTTAAAGACTAATACCTCTATATAAGGCCTAGCAGCAATTATATTATAGCTATTTAAAGATAGCCTTTAGTATTTAATAGCCTTCTAGTCTAGGAAGCTTTTGCTAATAGAGTGTAATTATAAGACCTATAATTAGGAGCTACTAGCTATTATAAAGGCTTTTAAGTATTAGAGACACTATATTAAGGGGCTATTAAGCCGCCTAGAAGTACTTACAGATTATAATAATTTAAAGGGTTTTATAAAAGTAAAAGCCCTTAATAAATAGTAAGCTAGATAGGCTATAGCATTAGCTGCCTATGACTTTATAATTAAGTATAGGGCGGGGAAAATAAACCCCGTAAATACGCCGTTAAGGCAACCCCTAGGCGTAGGGGGTCCGCTAAAAAAAGATACTATACTACTACTACTTTAAAGGACTTTAGGAATATAGGGCCACTAACCTAAGATAAAAGTCCTATTAGGTATATAAGAAAGCGAGCCTTTTACAGAGGTATTATTTTTATGGCTATAAGCTAGTGACCTAATAGCGGTATACCTAGGCCATATAGTATTACGGTTTAACTAGGTAACCTATATATATGCCGTTAAGTAGTATATAATAAGGACCTAAGTTAGAAAAGCTAGTACTTAAGAAAGTGCTTATAAGTTTAATACGGAAACCGTTATTAAGCTTATTAAAGGACTCTAGACTAAAGATAACTTTATACTATAAAGGCGTAGTAACAGCGTAGATACTATAAGACGCTGTTAACGCGCCCGCTTAAAGCTAGTGTGGTAGTTTAATTCTACTAGACTACTTTATTACCGTAGGAGGTTATATATACCCCTAAACCTAGCAGTTTATATAAAGCTCCTATAGATCTACTACAATAATGCCCTAGCTAGCTACTTTGGTAAGAAAAAGACTTTAAATCTACTTTTACGTAAGTACTACTAGCCTAGTATAACTACGGACGTTATAAACTACATCTCTACCTATAATCTATACCAGCGTATACATGCGCCTTAATATCGCCCTTATAGTAAGCTTTAAGCGCTATCTTACCTAGATTAGCCGTAGTAGGAAATTATAATGGATTTTATTATAGGCCTACTACCTAGTAAACGAGGCGATAAGGTATATAACGCGATATACGTAATAGTTAACCGCTATACTAAGATGGCCTTATATCTACCTATAGTAAAAACTATTACTATAACCGAACTTACGGATCTCTTCTTTAATAAAGTAGTACGCCGTTTTAGAGCCCCTAGAGGGATTATATCTAATTATAGTAGTATCTTTACTAGTAAGTTCTGGTCGGAGCTATACTTTACTGCGAAGATTAAATATAGGCTAAGTATAGCCTTTTACCTATAAACAAATAGGTAAATAGAACGCTAGAACTAAACCTTAGAGTATTACCTCCGTGTATTCTATAATAAAAAGTAAAGCAACTAGGCAGGCCTCTTATTACTAGCCAAATTTGCCTATAATAATACTAAATATAGCACGATAGGTATAAGCCCGTTTTATGCCTACTATAAGTTTTACCTATATCTAAAATATAAGGTTAAGGCGGATAATAGTAGTTCTATTCTAGCCGCCTCTAAGAGGATTAAAAGGATATCCCTTAAACGCAAAGTGCTGGCGAAATGCTAGGAATATACTGCTAAGGCGCAGGCGAAATACTATAATTATTATCAGGGCACTAAGCAGGCTGATGGAATGATACATATAATACTCTATAAGGAAGGATCTTAGGGGCTTGGAGGCCCCGAGAAGGTATCTACACGATAGCCCGCGCGCTGTTACGTGACACGTCGCTAAGCTTAAAGAGACTACATAAGTACCCCCCTCTTACCAACACACCCCCCTAGGCTCTATAAGCTCTAGCGAATAGGAAACTCCTCCGGGATGACTATATTATACTCTATAAGGTTATAGTTAATAGGTAGGGGTAGTACAAGTAGTAAGAAATGAAATTGGGAAAATAGAAATTTCGAATATCGACAACACTCGATCGCCCGTCTCCCATGCTAAAAAGTAGTATTAGTAAGCTTTTAAAATTTGGAACCAAGTCAATTGGCATCAATTCCGAGGTTCCGCCGGTCGTAGTATAATTTCCTAATTAGGCCTAGTTAACCCAGGAGACTTTGGTAACTCCAACGCCTATCTTAAACGCCTTATAGGCGACCTTTAGTAGAGCCTTTGTTAAGCCATCTACTGGCTAGTCCACGCCCAGTATATAGTGTAGTTTAATCCTACCCTACTTAATATTGTCCTTAATCTTATAGAGCTTAATATCCGCATAGCGCTCTTTCAGCACCGGTCGCTCGCCCTTAGTAAGTGCTTAAACATTTATACTATCCATGTAGATCTAAACTGGAGCTAGATCCGTGCCGTTATAGCTAAGGGCTCTTAAAAAGGTCGTAATCTTAATCGCTTCTTATACTGCCGATTTGATCGCTAGGTACTCTGCCACTATAGATAACATTGCTACTGTTAATTACTTCTTTAAAGCCCATTTAATTAAAGCTCTAGTCAGTTTAATAAACTAGCCCTAAGTTAATTTGCGGTTATCTAGATTATTACCATAAGCTATATTAACGTACACCTCTAGGTTAAGTCTCCCGGGGTTATACTACTTGCCACTATATATTATTCCATGGTCTTTTGTGCCTTAGATATATCTAAATACTCTCTTAACGTGCGCTTAATATTTGTTAGATAGGTTGGCTAAATATTATAATAGCTTTCCTATAGCCGTAGATAGGTCTGGTCTTATCTAATATAAGAGCCAGGTAAAGGATCTAATAGCTTCTAGATACCACTTCTTATAGGCCTTATCTACGAGGTCTTCTAGATAGCGCTTTCTTAATTAAAGGCTAGTAGCCATTAGTGTCGCTTTTAGGTTAATTCTAGTAAGCTTAAAGGACTTAAGGATCCTCGCTATATAGGCGTCCTATATAATTACAATCTTTTAATTAACTTAATTGCGTACTATACGAATCCCTAGGAAGAATTAAAGCTCTCCTAGGTCCTTAATCTTATATTATTTCCGCAGGAGCTCCTTAAGGGCCTTAATAACCAGTATCGTCGCCGCCGCAATTATAATATTATCTACGTATAAGCAGAGATAGGCGTCCTAGTGTTCGCGGTGTCAAAATACACAAGGATCTTTATTAATTAGGTCAAATCCTATTGTCTTTAAATACTCCGTTATGGTGTTATATTACAGCAAAGGTGCCTATTTAAGGCTATATATCGCTTTTAATAATAGACAGACCAACTTATAATTATTATCTTTAAATCCTTTTAGCTATCGTATATATATTAAGTGCTTCCTTATAAAGCTGTTTAGAAAGGCCGTAATAACGTTAATTTAGTAAGCTTTAAGGTTATATACCGCGATTAACGCCAGTAGTATCCTATACGCAGTTAAGGTTACTACCGCGGCATATATACTGTTATAGTCGATATTTGCTACTTAGTGGTTACCGTATATAATCCACCATACCTTATACCGGATTACCTCTCTAAATGCGTTGTATTTAAGGTTAAAGACGAACTTTAATAGTAGTACTTATGCGCCCTTTAGTCTTTTAACTAGTCAATATATCTTAGCCTTTTAGTATTAAGTTATTTTAACTATTAGCGCTTAACGCTAGTAAGGAGCTTCTAGTAACTATAGAGCCTCCTTTAACATTCGCGGTATCTTAATCTTATGCGGAGCTTCTAGATAAGGTTCTTAAGGAGCCAGCTGCATCTGTATATAGGACGAGAATGCGATCGCTATATAAGAGACCTTCTTCTTTTAGCTACGAGTATTCACTCCAACAGGAAGCTCCTCTAATTTAGAAGCCTCTATCTCCATACCCCCCTTAAGCTATTAGTTAATTTAGTAAACCCCATTATTATCTAAGTTAACGTCGTCTTAATTATTATAGTCCTCGTCGTTACTTTTAGCAATTAACGGTATTATGCTCTCCCTGCCCGCTAGGAGTAAGTTAGTAGTTAATTACTAGGCTGCCTTCTTAAAGGCTCGCAGCGCCTTAGCTGCGTCCTTTATAGTAGATGCATTGGTCATTTAAAATATAGTGGCGTAGCGTTATATATCTCTATGCAGGTCACTTACCTTTTTAAAAATTAACACTAATGCTATAGAGGCCCCTAACTCCGTTAAGGGGCTCTAACTTAATAACTGATTTAACTATATTAATAGACCTAGCTCTAGTAAGGGAGACGACTGTAGTGTTACTCCTCTTAGGCCTAGTTCTCCTAGTACTAAATTAGGAGTATAGAGTCCTTTTGGTTCTCCTATACGGTGTTCCTTTTCTTCTAGTGCTTTTACAGCAGGGTAGGTAACTATAGTAACTACAGTAGTGGTCGGACCTTGTGGTTCTGGTAGTAGTTCCGGCTCTAGCTCCTATATAGTAAGCTTATCCTCTAGCGTGGCGATTTGTAGATCTTAAGCTTTATTAAATATTACATCGCGTAATTGTATAATTTTATTCTTAGCTAGTATCCAGATACAATAGATATAACCGTTATTGCCTTTATAACTAACTAGACGTCCTTTCTTAGCTTATAGAGCCAGCTTCCTTAATTATATACTCTCTAGTCCTTTAATATAGACGTAGGCAATTATACTATAACGTTGTAGATATAATATATTTGGTATACGCATTTTAAACGGCTGGTTATAGTACTTAGCGTTAATTTAAAACGGTAATCTAGTCTCTTTTCTATAAGGTATTCTATTCCAAATTTAAATCGCTATCTTATAAGCTTCATCCTATAGGTATTCTAGTAGATTAGCCTTAATCTTTATTAATCTAGCTATACCTAATATAATGCCTCTAATGCGTTTAGGCGTTCTATTCTGCTTAGAGGTATAGGGAGCCGTACGCAGTACGTTCATACCTATTAATTTGGCGTATTTAGTAAGCTCTTTAATACTAAATTCTCTACCGCTGTTAATCACGAGCGAGCCGATATATCGTCCAGTTTGGTTATATACTAGATTATTAAGCTTTTAAAGCCCTTCTACGGCGATCGTCTTCTTAGTTCTAAAGAAGGCGTATACGTATCTAGCGTACGCTTCCATAAAGATTGCTATATACTTATTGCCCCCAACTCCCTTTAGGGTGAGGTAGAAGGTGTTAGCATATACGCGTTTAAATAGCCGCTAAGGTAGTATAGGTGTAGTATAAGAGACCTAGCGCTTTGCTGTCGCTAGGTAATAGGCTTCGCATTAAGTTAGCGTGCCTATAAGGCTGAAGTCGCCCATCTTAGCTACCTTTTGTAGTATATCCTTGCCTATATAACCAAGACGCTAATACAGTATATTAATGTCAAGCTACTATACAGTGGCTTGCAATATATTAAGGCTTTAAAGCCAGTCGAATTACGTATAGGCCGTTTATATACGTTACTCTACCTATAATTAAGTTATCTAAGTACCTCCGAATTATATAACCACCTATTTCCTTATTAGGTCCAATATAAAGCTATTTATACTTCTTAAGAGCTAACTCTAAGAAGAGTTTATAAGGTGATTTAGATATAAAAAAGGCCTTAGTAGCTACCGTATAGGTGCTATTATTGTCTATTAGTAAGGGTATATACACCGTTCCCTTACCGGTTGCATAATAGATAGTTCCTCCTAACATCCCTATTGCAATAGGTGTTAACAAAGTCTTATAGTTAATAAACTTACTTTAATTATTACTTATTATAATATTGGAATAGGAGTTAAGGAACCAGTTATCCTAGTTACTATTATCTAAGTTATTAACTATGGCCATACTGCTAATAAATAGGCCTCCTGCTAAGCCTCTGCCCGTTATCCCAACTTAAGAAGTTAAATTTAGTAAAGTCGCTTCTAGTTCCTAGGGTGGATCTACGCATAGTATATCCTTATTAGAAGGCTTTTACGTCTAAGGTTAAAGGTCTAAGCAAAGGTAAAAGCACCTATCCTTACTATTATAATGTTTTTTACCGCAGTGTATACAATCTTTGTACTTTTTATTTAATGCTAATCCTTCTATATTAGATTTTAGTTAATCGTCTTTAGATAGCTTTTTACTAATTAAGGATATTACGGTAGAGGTAGCTAGTTAAGTACGACTCTTATCTATAAGGTCGCTTACCAGTTCCTTAATTATAATAAGGTTGTCCTCCTTTATAACTCTCCTAGCTGCCTTTTAATAATTAGCTATCCAAATAGGAAACTCTTCCTCTACCGCATAAAGCAGTTAGGCGTGCGCTTGCTTCCTTAATATTGGTATTAACGCCGCGTTTAATTTCCTTATGCCCAAGATAAAAGCTTCTGTATAGGCTTTGAGTAAGGTATAGTCTTTACAACTAAGATCAAGCTATTAATTTTATATCTGGTAGTTATAAACGAGACCTTACGCGGTATATAGTAATTAAATTAAATTAAGCAGATCCTTAATAGAGTCGCGCGGCTTGCCTAATGTAGCAAGTTGATCGCGAATTAATTCTGACACTACGCCCTTAATTACCTCAAGTCCCGTTATCTGTTTATGACGCCAATCTCTATACTCGTCCGTTTACTAAGGTGGCTCTACAGCCGTACCTTATATTATTAGTAGGAGGTTATAAAGCTCAAGTTGTCGTACGATTCGACAATACCATTCTTTGTAATTACTGTCCCCTTTTAATACAGGAACAGCCCTAAGAGAGCTCTAGTATTCCTTCTTCTTTTATACTATATCCGCCATAGTATATAATTAATTGGTTTAACCGTATCGTGCGTAGCGTATATTTATATTAGTTTGTTATAAATTTCTATCGCACCGTACTAGGTGTCACAGTACGTGCGGACTGTCAAGGTACGATGTACGAGGTGACTGTATATGATTGACAAACGATGTCGTGTGAGGATCTATGTAGGAGGTGAGGTGGTATATATATACGTCGCTCAGGGGTCAGGTCCGTGCTCGTGTCATGACAACACTGAATCATAACAACGTGTTAGGTCAGTGCCGTGACACTAGGGTCTAAATTTAAGGATTTATGGGTTCGTGTCGACTTAGTTAATTAGATAATAATATAGCAGCTAATAAAGCTTTAATTAAAGCTATAAGAGGGCTTATAACCTATTAGGGCACTAAGTAGGCTAATAGAATAATATATATAATACTCTATAAGGAAGGATCTTAGGGGCTTAAAGGCCCTAAGAAGGTATCTACACAATGGCCCGCGCGCTGTCACGTGACACGTCGCTAAGCTCAAAGAGACTGCCTAAGTACCCCCCCCCCTTACCAATAATTATTATTATTAACTACAGGTATATAAAGTAGGGGATTTAGTCTTACTATTAACTAAAAACCTTAAACTAAAAAGGCTAAGTAAGAAACTTATAGTATACTTTATTAGACCTTTTAATATAGCTAAACTAGTCGGAAAGTAAGTGTTACGGCTCCGTAACGGATCTAGTCAGGGGGCTCGCTTGAGCCTTGGCATATGTATATAGACGTGTCCTTTTCTACCTTCTGCTCCTTATCTTGATATCCGGGTCTATAGACATTCCAATTGTACAGGCTTGCATACGTTCTAAACGGCGCTCGTGCCTCAATTGACTGAGTCGCTGTGACAGTAAGCCTACCGGCTATATTTACCTATATCTTACTATATCTACCCTATATTCTATATTAGCTTACTAAAGCTATATAAATAATATAAGGGTATTACTAGAGACCCTCTACTAGGGCTTATTAAGCTAGATAATTAAAAGGACTAAGAGGATTAATATAAGGTAGAAGAAGTATATAGAAAAAAGGGATATAATTAGACCCTATAGTATCTAGTTAAGTAAAAAGGCTAGCTAAAAGAGTATAACAAATAGGTTCTAGTAGAGGACATTAATAAGGACGTAAAGGAAATATATAATAGTTACTTTACCCTAAGGGGCAAATAGAAAAGAAAGTAGGTAGGAGAATAAAAAACTTTTAATTATAATTAGTATTACGCCCTACTAATAGGGCGACAACGGAATAACGGCGGAGTAATAGTAGTACGCTAATAGAAATACAGATACTCTATAGCTCCATTAAATCCTCTCTTTCCTTCCCTCCTTCCTTATCCTCCTCCTCCTCTCCCTCCTTATCCTCCTCCTCTCTTTCCTTCTTATTCTCCTTACCCTTATTTTCCTTTTTATCCCTTATAATAGGAGGCATATTAGCCTATAGGTACTATTAGTATACGCTATAACGGCGAAACACCTATACTATAACACGTACTAAAGCGCGTATTATATTAAGAATTCCTTTAAGAGTATAACGGATAGCCTATAATTCCTGCACTTAGAGTAGGGGAAAGTCTTCGCCCTTTAGGCGCTGGCGGAGACCGTACTTAGTATTAGTACGTACTAAGGCCTTAATATCCTTTATAAAGGACTTCTAAGTAGCAGCGACGCAAGCGTTAAGGTTAGCTGTATCTCCGCTAGTAACCTATTAGCGCTTAGCCCTATTAATAAGGGTAAGTAGCTTATTTAGGCGGCTATAGAAGGCCTTAGGGACCTAGTCTATTAGCTATTAGAACCTAAACTAATATACTTAAACTTACTAATTAGCATAACTTATTTAGTTATTAGCAGTACTTGTAATTGCGGTTAGCCTACTTACCGCAGGTAGCCTACCTAGCGGTAGCTATACGCTTAGCGCAGCAGAGGCAAATTAGTTTAAGTAAGGCTAGGGGAGCACCTTATAAACAATAAGGAAGCTTAGACGGCGTTTAGTAGGTTTAGTAATAGCTATAAGCTAGTATAAAGAATACTTATAGAAGGTTTACCAGTAGGCGGACTAATAGCTTAGCGCTTACAATTTATAGTTAATTAGAAATTGTAAAGAAGGCAAGTTATAGGCTAAATTAATTAAAATAGAATTAAAAGGGAAATCTAATATCCTACTTAGGTAGGAACTCCTACCTTTATAGATCTTTATAAGGTCCTATTATTACATTATCCTATTATTATATTATCCTATTATTATATTATCCTATTATTATATTATCCTATTATTATATTATCCTATTATTATATTATCCTATTATTATACTATCCTATTATTATATTATCCTATTATTATATTATCCTATTATCCTATTATCCTATTATTATATTATCTAATTTTATTGGTTACACAAGGTGATATCACGTAGCTACGATTCGTAGATAGTATGATAGTTATTATTTAATTAATTCTTACAAAAATAAGGAAGGGCGAGGAGCTTAAGGCTCCTCGCCACACTAGTGCCGCGGTGACGCGTGACGGCAACTTGCCGCACGTAACGGCAACTTGCCACATATAACGGCAATATGCCATATATGGTAACCACTTGCCTTTATTCCCAACAAATTTACTTAAATTTATTAAAAACTTTTTATTTAGAGAAGGGTAATAATAGCACTCCTATTATATAATAGCGTTAGCTAAGGACAGCCGCTTAAGAAGGGGGGGGCAATTATTAGGCTATAAAGACGTACTAGCCGTAACCGGCTTAGCGCAGGCGAGGCGTAGGCAAGGCGCCTACAAAACGTAGTTGCTCTATATTAGAGAACAGCAGAATTTAGTTCTACAGTTCTACTTTATTAAGAACTAGATACTCTTTATATCCCGCTACTATTATTATATTACTATATACTTTAAGGACCTTAGCGTCCTAATATAAAAGTTATAGGTTATAGGCCTTATAGGCGGCCTTAGTGCTACTATACTAAACTAGCGAGTAGTATATATATAGTATATAAGCAACCCTTATAAATTTAGCGCTAGCGAACTAGAGCGTCCTACTATTCTCTTTAAAACTACTTTAATTAACCTAATAGCGCTTAACCTTAGGGAAGACCCCTTAGCCTAGGCTATAGTCCCCTATAATAACCTAGTAAGTTACCTATATATTATACATTACTTTACTAGCACTAACTTTACGTAGAGTCTTATGCTATAGTAAAAGGTAGTAATAGCTGCTTTAGCTAAAACAGCGTTTATAAAACACCCCCCTAAGTTACTAGTTAATTTTATTTATAGAGTATAAAAAAGGGACGCCGTTATACACTCTATATATAATTAGTTAACTTAGGGATAAGTTTTTACTAGTAATAAGAACTATACCCTTAATAATTAAAGACTCTTAAGGTAAAACAATAAGGTCTAGGTGCTAAATTGTATATTATTATAATAGGAGATCCTTAAGCGGAATCATGACGATCCTATAGGCGGCCACTATAGCTTTAACTATAGCATCAGGAAAAAAATTTTGGGGTCATTGTTGCGGTTTGCGGCAAATTGCCTCAAACTATACGATCGCGACAGACGTATACGGAGGTACAGCGGTAAAGTAATCGCATAGCGCTAGCAAGGGCCCCCCCCAGCCACCTCCCACTTTACCTAATTAGGTAGTATCGATCAAGGAACCCAAAACACGGCTCAGGACGCGTCGACATCGACTCCCTAACATTTCTCTACTAGAGTTAATGCTCTATTATTGTAACGTTTCCCGCCCCAACGTCGCCATTCGGCTAAAAAGACACGGAGTGCTTGCGAACTTGTTCGCAAGCGCGGCGGGATCTAATATATGTACTCTTACAATTATCCCCTAAAATGTCTTCCGCTCTAGATACCGTTTCACTTCCTCTTTTAGAGCCTTTTAGGCCTAGGCCATACCCTTCAATTCAACCCCTAAAAGCTAGCCATTTAACGCGTAATCAAAGACGCGATATCCAGCTTCTCCACTTAATTAGGTGGTCCTATTCGTAGATCTATAGACAAACATAGGCTACCCTATCTCAAATTCAAACTACTATCATTAAAGCTACTCCTTAAAAGCGATCTAGCCGGCCTCCTATTCTTACTTAAGCTCAAGTTAAAGAGCTAGTTAAATTCGTATATGCCTCCTCTATAAACCAGCAAATGTCTTTCTAAAAGCTAGCGGAGGTTATAGATTAGGGAGTAAAGAAAGAAGCTATTCGTACGGCTCTACTCCGCGAGGGATTCCATTATTGTCTAGCTATACGAAAGCCTCCAATTATAAAAAAAAATCGAATACTTCGTTATAACTAGGCGGTTAAGCATATTAATTAGACGATTAAGTAATGGTATAAGATCTTTTAGACCGATAAGACTTAGATTATAGGAGGAAGGCATATCTAAACTTAGGTTACTTGACGAGCTAGTAAAAAGTAGGATCCTATATATATTATCAAAAGGCATTAAAGAAAGAAGGGATGGATATTTTAGGGTTATTTTTATAGACATATATAAGGGCCTAGTATATTTTAGAAGAAGGATTAGAGTTTAATAAACCAAAAGTCTTACTATGTATACACTACGTCAGGAAAAAATTTACCAGCATCTGATTTTACTTTTTTGCCATTTCAGCATTTTCTAGCATTTCTAGCATTTTCTAGCATTTAGCAGCTAAATGCGGCATTTATTACTAAGT
>Ga0307515_10018755_pt1 | contig 12490 bp, 15 predicted proteins | sample 17_EM_MG_FD_194513 | JGI IMG/M metagenome (GOLD analysis project Ga0307515, IMG submission 194513) | Populus trichocarpa ectomycorrhiza microbial communities from riparian zone in the Pacific Northwest, United States - 17_EM | ecosystem: Host-associated > Plants > Roots > Unclassified | place... | reverse complement strand
TGATCGCCTTCCTCCAGAGTCGCTTGGGAAGCGCACGCAGCAACATCTCCGTCCTCTCATACTCGACCATCATGCCGCGCTCGGTGACTACTCCACTGATGTGGTCGTACGTGCGAAGGAAAGACTTGAGGGATTCCGTCTGATCAAGACCTCCGAATTCTGCATGGTCACGACCTCTATGGCTGTCTCTCAAGGTCGCACAGAGTTGCTCGAGATACTGACGCGTATAGACGAACGAATCAGCCTGACTGTCGGTATGCCGAAACACGCCCAACATCTCTGTCCTGAGTACAGCCCAATCTCGTTCCACGTATCCGCGCATCATGACAACCGTGTCTCGAACATCGGAGCCTTCCACACAGTAGTACGGGAACAACGTAACGGCATCGGGGCTAGAGGGGTCGGTACTGGTGAAGGCGGCGAGGCTCTCATACTTGTGGAGGAACGTCGTCACGTCAGAGCCAAGAAAGATAGGTGCGCCTGGACTAAGCGGAAGTGGCATCTGATTCCGGTGTTTGGTCGCAGCCGAGGTGGCCTCAACGTGTAGCCGTGAGATCTCCATGCTTCCAAGCCCGCTTGTCGCGTACGTTGGCGTAGGTTGTGGTGATGTTGCTCGTGGGTGTGGTTCTCGCGATGCTGATGGTGGCTCCGACCTCCGTAGGAGTCAAATCAACGCGTCTCTGCTTGCGATTCCAGTATCCTCGTCTTCGATTCTCCCGCTTTCTATTCGTCGATCTGTCGTTGCCTAGTGGTCCTCCGTGCTTGATTTGTGTTCAATTGTCGCTGTGGTGTAGTCGCTGTGGTGTAGTCTCTGCTCGCAGCCCAGGTTTCCGTGACGCGTCGTTCCAGTCCCGTCGCGTCTATTCCATCCACGTCCGTGTCGTCGCGCTGTCGTCTGTCTCTCGCTGCCAGCTTACTTTCCCGTGCTCTGCTTTCCGAAACGACCTCCGAGTCAGAGCACCATTTGTGGCGGAAATCCCGGATCAGGAGATCGCACTGCAGCTTCCGTAGGAAGCTACGAAAATGGAGGTTTCGTCTCGAGGAGCGTAGGGAGGGAGTAGCCGCAGCGAGATAGTTGATTGGCTAGAAACTAAGAAACAAAAGAGAGAAGAAGGAAAGAGATGAGATGATGATTGGTACGTCATTGGTGAGGTCTCTGGATGGTCGAGCGAAGGTTTTTCAACCTTGTCGATGGCGTGATGCAGAGCCGCGATAACCCTAACCCAGACACGTACCCACTCAAATGCGTGGCTCTGTAGTGGTGGGAGCCGTTTTCCCACCACAACGGGGGTGGTCTATTGCGACGAACCGTCTTATCCAGCCAACCCGGGACTCCTACCCATCTCCACTCCGCCAAAGCATGCTACAATGCAGAATGCAGACAAGGCTAATGAGAATAGAAACAGACATAGTTAACATGGAGATGGTAGCAGATGATGGGGGTCACATCCCAGCACAATATCAAGATTCACACTATCAAGATTTGTCATATCCTCGTGAGATACAAGGACTATGTGGACGTATGCAGCACGATATGCCAACTCTCGCACCGCTCCTTTCACGGCATCCAAAGGGAATTCGTGAGGAAGAGCGATTCTGGCTCGAGGAGCATAGAAAGAGGGTGAGAGGAATATGACAGGGTACCGGGCCGTGAGGGACCACACAAATCGCGTGGATCAACGAAATCTCGGAAACAGCGAGCCAGCATTGAAGCAAACGTAACCAATGGATTCATCAATCGATCATCGGCTGCGGCAGCACTTATCTTGTTTGCAAAGAAGGACGGCGGACTGCGGCTGCGTGTGGACTCCGGAGCTCACAGCAAAGCCCCGGTGAAGAACCGATATTCTATCCCACTGATCTCGGAGATCCTGAACAGAACCCCAGGAATGTTTATCACCTAATTTGAATCAAGGAAGGCGACAAGTACAACACTGCGGTACGGGCACCGAGTCATGCTGTTAGGGTTGACGAGCGTACCAGCTACCATATTACCAAGCTACAATACGAATTAGACGAGATAAGTCGTCGGCAGAGCAACGACCTTTAATGAGAGGGTTGACCCTACCGGAAACAAAATCCTCATATACAATGACCATATTGGAGGTGCCGGAATGAAGAACAGAGTGCGCTTAACGACAGAGAAGTCCAGCGACACCCAGGGAGCGGCGATAAATGCAACCAGAGAGCGGGGATCAGCGTACCTGGAGAAGAATCAATATACGCACCTAGCATCCGGAATATAATAAGACCACCTAGAGAATTCATGGCCAGAGCCCAAAGTCAGAGACAATGAAAACAGAGCAAGCGAAGTCTGAAAAGGTGAAAAGAAATCGAAAGGTCAACACGAAGCTAGTCGAAACACGAAGCAAATCGAAACACGAAGCAAGTCGAAACACGAAGTAGGTCAACAAGAAAGGGCAATGCAAGTGGAAAAACAAGACGAAAGCAGGTGTAAAAATGAGATGAAAGCAAGTGGAAAAAATCAAACGAAGCAAGTCGACCAAGACCAGGCGAAAAACCAGCAAAGTCGAAGATCTCTGAAATCCAGAGATGAAGGCTGCCGAAAGATGCTTCGGTCAACAACGAGACCTACTGAACAGGATCACCAAAAGTATACCGAAGTTCAAAAGTCTACCGAAGTTCATCAGTCTACCGAACTACGACGGCAATCAACCACGGATTTGAGTCTAAGTCGTCGACGGAGCAACGACCTTCAAAAGTGGGGGATGACCGTGTCAAAAATGCATCCTACCGACAAGCCAACAGCCCACCGGGAGGCAGTCTACCGAGACATACACTGAGAAGTCAACTGAGAAGTCAACTGAGAAGTCAACCAGTCAAGTCCTACCGACAAGTCAAAAGCCACTGGGATGCAGTCTACCGAGACACACACCGAGAAGTTGACCGAGCAGTCTACCGAGAAGTCAACCAGCAAAGTCTACCAAGTCAACCAAGATTCTATTGAAGCCTCCTTTCGAGAGCGCAACCATGAAGTCGACTGGATGGTCACCGAAGTGGACTTCCAAAGACAACTACCATGTTAACCAGCATCTGGAAGTCAATGCCACTTACCGATGACTACCGCTTGAGTGATATTCGACGAAGCACTGTACGAAGGCTCAAGAGAGCGCAGGCATGCTTGAATTTGGTAAGTATAACCATGTTTCGAAAACCTCCCTTGTTAGATGTCCATTAATGCGACGCGACTACACGCGATGCAATTGACCTATACGATTAATAGCTACGACCGATGCCAGCAGCGGAAGCTCCCCTCGAGGCCAAGTCATGAGCGGAAGCTTTACCACCAGGATGATTGCGACAAAGACCTACGCCGAGATACAACCAACGGGAGTGATGGTCGTTGAAGCGTGTGTTAGGAAGTTGACATCATGGAGGACGGGATCACTTTTGGATGTTTTCTTGTTTCTCTCTTCTCTTCTTCTCTTATTTGGATCTCGGCCCCGTACAAATGGCATTGGCACGGGTTTTTACCACAAGTCAATGTATGTGGAGTTTCCACATGGGCCGGATCCGCCGAAAGGTCGCCATTGAGCTGTCCCAATCGGTAGCGGGACTTATGATTTCGTACGAGTACGTACGCGGCAGGAATGTATAATGCTTCCTTCCAGGTTCTTTCCTTGTCTCTTGTACGGTTTATGCAGCCCAGGAGGTCTGCGCCTAAAGAGTGGGATAATGTAATGGCGACACGTGACTCTGGCCGGGTAACGGCCTGTCTATATAGTCGCCTCGCCACGGGACTTAGATCTCTAGCGATAATCTTACCTATACACCTATTTACTATCACTCGAGTCCACGTTGGCAACCGTATACCTCTAATTACCATACGTATGCGTATAAGGCCGAACACTGGCGTACGTGCCCTTACAAAAAGTACCTAAAACTGGATGCAGATTTAATAGACAGCAGCATGCAATCCGATGTGAGTAGCTCCATATTGGTATAGAAGGCGGTCAACTTAGAATATAATGTACAGCTGGTTTTCGTAGAGAGCTCCGTGACAAATTTATAGCTGCCCGCAATGGCAAACCTCCCTTGTTGACAAAGGCAATTGTAAGAACAGCCAGCGAAATAGAACATCATACTATCGTCAGCTCCACGATTTTTGCGGCCGACATTCATGATAAAAGTCTCTGGGAGTGGGCAAAACTGGCTTTAAAGTTTCTTCGGGAGGTTAAGGAGTTGTATATGGTTGAGGTAATATCTGAAGCTTTCTTTTAGAAGCAGCAACTAATTTCTTGTAGGTTTTCAACATGTCTGCAACTATGGCAAGGCAAGGAGGACAGGTACAGCTGGAACAGTCTGACATGCACCTTGTCTTGAATGTGGGGAAAATGCCCTATGGAGGGTTTTTGCGCACCGCAATAGAGAAAACGCAATAACTAAATAAGGAACCTCGCGCTGAAGTCCAAGAAGAGAACAAATGAGGAGTTGAGTTTCCTGCATATAAGATTGTGAAAGCTGCAATAGAAACACACCTGGCAATGGTTTATGAAAATCATATGGCCGGCTGCCTTCCATGCCAACTGTTACAGCAAAGAATCTGCAGACACGCTAGAGGAGCAAAATAACCGCCGCACCTCCAGCAGAGGGAGCGGCGCCTCCCCCCTGATGGCAATCTCCGCCCGGAATGCAACCTTCGCCATCAGGTGACACAGAGGGAAATGCAAGGTATCAAATCAATGGTATGCCATGCAGCTGTGTGTATATTCATTCTCTACTACCAAATATTCAATTTTTCATTCATAATGCATATGCCAAGGATAGCAAGTGCGATAGAGATTGTATTCCAGATTTGCAAAGTAAACTATCTGCGGCGTGGAAATACCTCTGGCATTGATTTTGAAGACAACAACAGCCATCACAGCGAATCTGACGGTGAGGACGAGAATTGATTGCAAGGAACAGAAGATATGAGTTTTATCATTAACTACCATTAGCGGACACCTTACAGTATATTGTAAACAATATCTTTCTATGCTCAATTAAAGAACAATGTAGTGATAAATGAAAACATACATGAAGAGGATAGAACAACTTCCAAAACACAGTAATTGATGTTCTATGCCAAAGGGAATGGTTGCATAATGCAGATACGTCTGTGGCAAAATGTGCATTAACGGAGGGTCAGGGATTTTTCGTCGTGTAAGTCAGGTTATCAAAATGTGAATCAATCGTTGTTACCTATTGTCATTGTATTGGCCGCCATAATAGGCAAATTCAGAATGCTACACTCTCCCTGCCCCGTCTTGACAATGAGTGTCAACCAATGATTCCACCAGTCCAGAAGATCCTGGTCCGCGGTAGGGCTCAGTCCAGTCCGGTCTAATGGAACGCTCAGACTGGACCGATCCACAGACGGGCAGTCTTGGACTGGACGGGCTTGGTTTGGACCGATCCATTTATGCATATAATTTTGACATTTCTTTTTCGCCAAGTACTACCGAAACCATCACTCATCTTGACTTTTTATCACCACCCACCTTCGAATACCCACTCTGATCGAAATTATACCACTTCTGTCTCTATATTCGGCTTGATCGAGAAAGATTTTGCCCATTAAAAGACTAATAACCAGGAAAGTATACCCTAACCCTGGACACTGTGAAGGATCGGTCCGGACCGAGCCGAGTCCAGTCTGTCAGCATCTGGGATTGGCCCGATCCCAGTCCAAATATTTATTGGACTGGACCTGGACTGCAATGGACGGTTCCGGTCTGGACTGATCCAGTGCTGGACTGGTGGAATCATTGCTGTCAACAGAGCGACAATGATTTTTAGTCTTGAATCTGGAGTAATCTTAGTGGTAAATGATCGCAGACATCTATAAACAAGGTTTTGGCATCTTGTATAGGCTGATCAGCATGAGGTCATCCCGCTACAGCCTCCCAGCCAATCACAATTGGATTCATTTTCTCTACTCCAACTCAGTGATCCGGAACGTTTTAGCCTATAACACCCGTCAAAACTCCATATATAGACATTAGTGGCTATCCCGCACTTTGATTAATCATCCTGCAAGGCCAAAAATCATTGACAGTCCTTTAACGGGCATTTTCAAGATCCGGCAGGGAGCATATCGGAATCTCTTTGGCCATTAAAGTAGCCCAAGACATCGCTTATCCATCACTCAGGACACGTCGCTTTCAATTACCTGGCTTACAAGGCTAACAATAGTTGATGCTCCGTTGACGCTCATTTTCAGAATAGGGTAGAGAGCATATCTCTTGCCCTTTTGCTTTGAAATACGGCCAATACCTCATTTATGATCATTTGCAACTAATCAGCACCTAGATTACTCATGATGCATGTCCAAAAATCATTCACGCGCCGTTGACTATCATGTTTAGCATGAGGCAGAGAGCATGTCACTCTTGTATTCAGTTATAAAGGCGGTCGATACCTCCGAAAAGGACAATCGCATGGAAAAGTCAATATGTTTTGATTAGCAGTACAGTAACTAAGTGCGACCCTAACTAGACAAACCCTAAACACAGAACTGGAGATTGGAACTGACAGGTCTAACCAAACCAGGCGAAACCCGTCAGTTTGGAGTTACTGGTACGGGTTTGACCCGCTAAGATGCTGTGGGTTGGGATTTTGGACTCTTCTGAAACCGAACCGAATTGTGTTTCCGGTCATGACCTGAACAGCAGACAGTGTGCCCGGTCCCATTGCGAACTCTAAATCCGGTGGCCATCGGAACGCAGCAGTCCCCGAATGGACTAAGAGACAACACCCCCTTGGCTCCGGTGCCCTCAGCTCGAGTTTCCATTAACCCTCACAGACAGCTGCCAACCAACCGTTAGAAATTGCTGACCTCTACTCGAAACAGCTTGGGACAATTTGCCACAGAACCATCCAAACATGGATCTACGAATCACACTCATAGACATAATCCGCCAGAGAGCGTTCATTGGCTATACAGGCCGAGCGCAATTCATCTTCGGGTAACACCAGCCATTGGGTCTCAATGACCTCACATCACTGATGAAAGACTTCGAAAAACTCGCGTATACCGGCCAAATTTTCACACTCAGAACCCTGCCAGGCAAACTCATCGCATCACCACTGGGACTTGCACTGAAGCAAGGTGGCAACGAGAGGAGACTCCAACACCTATTGTCCTGAAGTGGGCACTCAGTCAATGACTATATACCCTACCCATGGGGGACACTCACATAGATATGATGCGACGACACTCTACCCACAGTACAGGCCTGCAGAGTCAGAGCAGTCTTGATCAAACGAGACCTGGCAGATGCATTTCGCCATATTCTAGTTAACTCCCACGACTGCTGGCTACTAGGATGAGGCTGCATTGGAACTTGGTGGTGCAACCAATTTCTCGCATTCAGTTGCCACACATCGCCAGCCAGCTTTGACCTCTTGGCTTTGGCCTTGGAATAGACTCTCCAATCCCACCTTGGGTGAGAACATACGCTCCACTACCATGACAATTTTCTCGCCATCTTCACGCTCTCCGCAACATTCTCCGACACACCAAACACGTGCAAATGAGACTTCAGTCGGATCTTCAGCACCCAAGGATTTCGAGTCAAGGAAGATACGAATGAAGAGGGACACTGCATTGGATTCCTCGGCATATAGAGCTACACCAAACCAATGGAGGTACGCCTGCAGCATGACAAGCACGAATACACAATGGCACTGGGCAACTCTACACTGGCACGGCACTCAATAGCACAAAGAAGCCTGGCAACGACCCTGGGCTTCTTGTCATTTGCCTCTAACGTGGAGCCAGCCAGCCACCCCTTCCTGTGGTGACTCTATGTCACACTCACATTGACATTGCAAACTTACCACATTTGAGTCTGCTCAGAGATCAAGCAGGACCTGACCAGCTGGCAGACAGTCCTCCCACCATGTAATGGAATCAAACTCCTACACTACCCACGGCTAGTATTACGTCTATAGACAGACGCATCTGCACAGACAGGTATCGGAAGCCTTTTCTCAGATCAGGAGAAACCCTGTCGAACATCCACACGCTGGCCCAGCTCTTCAGTACCACGGTCCCACAGCGTCATTAACCTAAACACATCAACATTAAAGAAATGTACTCAGTGGTACATGCACTGCGCACATGGACACCCGAGTCAAGAGCCTGTAAGATCAAACTGCACTGGGACAACCTGGCAGTCATGGCAGCACTTGCAAAAGGAATCATCAAATGACAGGCAATCAGCCGGCTTCACCAATTAGGCATGGACCTAGCACTCCACGGTATCGAGCTGCACTTTCTGTGGATTCTGACCTGAGAAAGCTCTTTTGCTGATGCACTCTCGTGATGAGACACAGATAAAATTGCTAACCTTGGCCCAAAATTCAATTTGAAAGAATTGCGAACCACGCGCCAGACACCTGGTATGAAGACTGCGACTTCCCACCCCCAGGCCGAATGATATATCTTGTCGGGACTCAGTTTCCAGACTTGTCACACATTCACTACACTAAAAAATGACTTGGTCCACTTCTGCGCAGTACAAGGAAATGAGCCCTTCCAAAAGTCGGGAGAAGAGTTCTAACTGTAGACCTCCACACTCGTCGAATGCGGCCTGCACACAAAGACTATCAAAAGCTACCTAACAGGCCTAAAGTCACTCCACATTGACCCTGGGCTCCGCACCAAGCCATTTGGAAACCATTGCCTACAGCGCATTAGCAGAGGAATCGACTGATTCCACGGCTAATCATATAATACGGAGCGCCTTCCAATCACACGTGGCCTCCTCATCCGTATCCTCTCAATACTTGAAACCAATAGTCAGCACAATGCAATTCTGTACGGCGCCTTCTGCATTGCACACTCCAGATTCCTGCAGGCAGGCAGAATAACATGGACAGCAAACGATCTAGTACATGATCACACTGAATTCACAAAATGCAACTTCACTGGAAGATCTATCCAATTCGAGGAGGACCAGCTACTACTCACCCTGCCAAGCTCCAAAACGGACCCCTTCTGTCAAACAGTCAAGATCACACTATTGCTGTCCAACGACGCCACCGGCCCAGTCACAACCTGGCGGCACCGATACAAACTCTGTCCTAGGCGGACCCTACACACCCCTCTCCCCACCTGGACCGCTGAATATGGCCCAGGCATCGTGACATTGACATGAGCATACCTGGTCCAGCCACTGCGGGAACTGCTGGGTCAGCTGGTAGTCAGGGGAGCATACTCAGGATACTCAATCTGGAGCCGATCAGCAACCACAGCAATGGCAGCTCGACTAGCCAATAACGAAATCCAACTCCTCAGCTGACCATTCTCGAACGCGTACCAAGCCTATATTGACTACCACCCAGAGCAAGTCTTTCAGATTGCTCACTGCTTCCAAAACTCACCAGACCACTATGCATATCACCCCCTCCACATCATTTGGGGGCTGCCACCGCAGTTGGGAGAGTCCAGGGGAGCGGCAGCCACAGCGGCAGCCTCCGCCCCCCCAGGCGGCACCTCTGTTTTAAGCGTTGTTTACTGTTTTCATTCTTGTCTGGTTTTTGTGATGGTTCTAGTGCGGGAATGTTTGTGTACATGAGAAAATAAAGCACAAACGAAGGGAAGAGCGAGTCCACTCGACTCAGTTCCCAGCCATCCTATCGGTCCGTCCCCATCCTAACTCGGACGGACGGTGGCGTCTCCGTCCTGCCCTTGGACGGACAGCGCATGCCGTCCCGTCCCCATCCTATGTGATCCCGAACGGACGGGACGGTTGGGAACACTGGGCTCCTCATATATAATTCAAAACCACCCACCACGTAACCACCCCTTCGTCAAAATACATGACTTTTGCAATAAATACTTCGGAACAATAGGACACTAGGGAGGTTAGCTGTCAAGATAGTATCTATTCTCACAATAGAAAAAAATTCTGTCGATTGCTCATAGCTTTCAACAATCAAATGTGTAATGCAAGTACATTGAAAACACACAAAATCAAAAGCAGGTAATATTGAGTATCAAACGCAAGCAACCTAGGTATGTCCCCGTCATAAGCACCTTGGTTGCAACAAATTCCCCCTGCACCATTCCTGACACTGTGTTCCATTCCATTGCCGCCATACATTAAACATCTAATTGCCTATATCTTCCAAACAGCAAGAACCACTATATTAATCAAAATCATCGACGTTAGTGTGAGTCATGAATTGTCATAGCTTAGAGTAGCCCACAATCATGTTGAAATATGGAAGGGGAGAACCGTGTGAATAGACTTAGGTACAGAGACTGCAGAGCAGGAGAAAGACTCGTGATATATCCAAGGTAGTCGGGTGCCTTATGCCTTACCGGCTATATGCCTTGACATCGGCTCAGCTGAAGCTCAGCTCGGTCAGGTTCATGCAACACTTCCCCCTCTTGCTGCGCTCCATCAAATGAATCCAAAAGCAGCAAGAACATCAGAACTAAGAAAGCCAAATAAGAATATAACGGACGAAGGACCCATATGGCCGGCAGATAGCCGTGGTGCAGGAAACTCCCCAGAAACCTACACCATCCCTGGAGACAAAGTAGTAAAAGTGTCAAGAGTGTCCCGCGATACCACAGTCAGACTAGAATAAAATAAATGTACAGCCCCGCGAAACCGCAGTCAGGCTAGGCCCATGAAACCACAGACAGCCAAATAGTAAGAATAGCACCTCGCGAAACCACAGAGAGGTGAGCCCCGCGAAACCACAGACAGGCAAATAGTAAGAATAGTTTAACTCAAAGACAAACTCCAACTCCACAACTCTGACACATGTCATGCCCAGATACAGCCAAGTTGGCATGACCTTTCTGGTGCTTGGAATCTCTACGCAGTCCATTCTTCTTTTCTGGGTAAAGTATCCAGCAATCATTCTGCTTCTGACGAGGTCTTTCACAGTGATTGCAAGTCAGGTGAGGTTTATCAGACTGACTCGGATATCGTCTCTTTCCATGTGCATTGAAGGCTGATCCAGTATTGGGATCAACAATCTCGGTAGAGGTTTGACCAGAGGTATGTCGGCTGTCCCCATCACAGAGCTGACTAACCAATTGCTCCACATCGATATCGTCATCGGCTGTCTGGCGGAGGATTGGGAAGTTGAAACAATAATGCTTTCGTAGCCATCGTCAAAAACATTGAGGAGTGCTGATCCTTCGATTTCATTGCTGACTGGGGCACCAGAGCTGCGAAGCTGCTGTACATGCGAGCGGAATGCATCAAGGTAGAGTTCTATCGTATTTCCTTCATTGCGTTTTGGATAGTCAGCAAGCTTTAAGGTGAGGAGTTTGTGCCACAGATAGAAACGGGATGAGAATCCTTTCCTTTCATAGAAGGTCGGTAACTTCCCCCAAAGCTCCACTGGATTTCGAATTTTGAGGACCGGGCGTTCGACATGTGCATCTAGGTAGAGGAATATCTCGGCTGTTGCTTGCTCGGCATCTTCGTCCCACTTCTGAACTGCAGCGTCATTATCATTGGAGGATGGGCCTGCAGTGTTGCGACGAGTACAGCTGCTGCTGGCACTACCAGATGCAGTTGTCAGTGTTGGGCATAACTTGCGCTGAGAGAAAATCGACCAGAGGCCTGCCTGGATAAGCAGCATCTCCATTTTCGTTTTCCATGTTGCGTAGTTGGCACCGGTAAGCTTCGGCTCAAGCTGATTGTAGGTGGAGGACGAAGAGGACGAAGGGTTAGGGTTGGATGGCATCGTGAGATTTGTGTAACAGATTTCGAGGATAAAGATCAAAATAGAGTGGCAACCACCGGGCTCATAACCTGTTGAAATATGGAAGGGGAGAACCGTGTGAATAGACTTAGGTACAGAGACTGGAGCGCAGGAGAAAGACTCGAGATATATACAAGGTAGTTGGGTGCCTTATGCCCTACCGGCTATGTACCTTGACATCAGCTCAGCTGAAGCTCAGCTCGGTCAGGTTCATGCAACAAATCAATCCCATACACTAGTCTTAACTCAGCAATTTTATATGGTGTCAGTAGGGCGAGTACAAACCAGCTACATTCAGGATGTCGTCGGAGTCACCCCGCTAGGATTGGCAGCGTGAGAACTGCTTCGGCTATTGAGTCAAACACGTGCGTGTCTCAGTCACGAATCCATGACCGGGACAGATATCATTCGGAAGAAACTCACCGCCTGTCCATTGCAGCCATCGGGCACGTGTCAGCCATTCATCAGGGCGGTCTTCGGTGGGGAGAAAGGCACTCTCTATCGATCGCAGCCATCGGGCTCGTATCAGCCATCCATCAGGGCGGTCATCTGTAGGAGAAACTCACAATCTATCGATTGTAGCCATCAGGCTCGTATCAGCCATCCATCAGGGCGGTCATCTTAAGGGAGAAACTCACAGCCTATCCATTGCAGCCATCGGGTGCGTGTCAGCCATCCATCAGGGCGGTCATCTTTAGGGAGAAACGCACTCTCTATCGATTGCAGCCATCGGGCTCGTGTCAGCCAT
>Ga0307515_10018754_pt1 | contig 12490 bp, 1 predicted proteins | sample 17_EM_MG_FD_194513 | JGI IMG/M metagenome (GOLD analysis project Ga0307515, IMG submission 194513) | Populus trichocarpa ectomycorrhiza microbial communities from riparian zone in the Pacific Northwest, United States - 17_EM | ecosystem: Host-associated > Plants > Roots > Unclassified | place... | reverse complement strand
CTTTTTTAGAAAGGAAATAGTTATAGTTAACGCGGAGCTTTCCTTATACTTAAATCCTCTAATTCTTAAAGGTAGGGTCTATTTTATTAGATAGTAGTAAGGGGTTAGGGAGCTTAACGGACTTTAATTACTTTATTATTATATCCATACTCCCTAGTATATCGCATTTAGTAGAGTAAATAGGTCGGCTAGGGCTTTAAAAAGGGGAAGCTAGGCTATTTTATAGGGCCGTAAGGCTTTTTAGGATCTCTTATAGGGTCTCTTAGGTATTTTTTACTTTAAGATAATTAGCTTCCTAGCTGGCTACAAGGGCGCAAATCTGCTCGCGTACGTCTATAATATTATTATTATCTTCAATTTCTAATCCTAATTAGATCTTAGGTTCCTCTTAAGTAGAGGCAGCTCTCTTAAATAAGCTTGCTTTAGGTGCCATCGTTAGCTTCCTAAGGTTTATTAGTATTATACGCTTTAGTTTTAATTCTAGGGGTATAGGTTTAGTCCTATCTAGCTTATAAGGTAGGATATTATCTAGGCCTTCCTAGGTAATATAGAGTTATTTTAGTGTCTAAGTATAGCGCGTTAATGCGTTATTATAGACGAAGTTTCTTTAGGGTGGGATATTATTAAGGCCTTCCTAGGTAAGGTAGGGTGAGCTTAGTATAATATAACGGCTTATATAAATGCCTCTAAACTAAAGCTTATAAAATGCTATCTTACAAAGATACTAAGCTAAAGAGAAGGAAAAGGGGTCGCTAGGACCGATGTAAATAAATATATAAAATAAGCCGCTAAGGCGCTAGCTTTGGGCGGGCCAATTATAGGTTAGCAGAATATAGCAGAATTTAGTAGATAACGTGCGATAGCGCCGTTACAGATATCTTCTATATCGCTTATATTAATAACATCTTAATATATAGTAATAACCTAACTAAATACTAAAAATACGTTAATTTTATTTTATAAGCCTTGCACGGAGCTAGTTTATAATTAAATATAGATAAATATAAGTTTTATAAAATAGAAGTTCTATACCTTAGACTTCTTATCTCTATAAACGGTATATAAATAGACCTAAAGAAAGTTAAAGTAATTATAAACTAGTAAGAACCTAAGAATGTTAAGAACGTAAGAGCCTTTATAGGATTTACTAATTTCTACTAACGGTTTATTAATAACTTCTCCGCCCTAGTTTTACCCCTTATAGCTTTAACCTAAAAGGGTAAAGCCTTTATCTTTAATAAGGAATATAAGAAGGCCTTTACCTATATTTACTACTGTGCTAGTGCTTTAATACTTTAACCTAAACTAAATAAGTATTATAGAAGCCGACTTATCCAACTACATTATTAGAGGCATCCTGTCTTAATATAACAAGGATAGAGTATTATACCCTATAGTATACTTTTTAAAATAACTAGCCTAGCTAAATATAACTACGAGATCTATAATAAGTATTACGGCACTAGCAGAAAATGGCAGAACTTGGTTGGCAGAACTTGGCAAAACTTTACACCAGTAAGTTGCCACAGATTGCCGTATATTGCGGTCACGTAACGTAAAGATCTTATAAAACATTAAGCGGCGCTACTCTTCTTCTCCTTTCCTTTCCTTAGCTTTAGATTTTCGTTTATAGATAATCTAATTATATAGGCTTGCGCGCCCCTTTTACTATACTTATACCTTAATTAACTAAGTTATTAATATTATCTAAAGCTCTTTCTACTCTCTCTTCCTAAGAAGGAACTTAAATATATTTATAAGACTATAAATAGGACAAGAATATAGAATAAGACCCTAAGAATATTACTAGGACTATAAGGATAGGACCTATAAGACACGCATAGACTAGAACCCCTAAAGAAATTACCTAGAATTACTTAATATCCCTATTACTATGCTATAAAATATAGTAGTAGGTAAAGCAGCTATAGGACCTTTAAATACCTTAAATAAAGAAATAATTAATGTTTTAACCCCCTAAGCAGAGCTTACGCCAGCTAATACTAAAATTAAATAACTATAAGAGCTGCCTAAAGCTAAAGATACCCCTATATCTAATAATAAGTCATTATTAAATAACTAAAGACTTGCTATAGTCCTTTAGGCCCTATTTTAGCACCTTAGTAAATCTACTAAGGCCTATATAGTACTAAAGCGGTTAGTAAAGGTTATAGATCCCCTATTACTTATAGATAGAATAAACCTAATATTTAATAACTAGAAGCTTTAATTACGGGATAAGCTTAAAGTTAATGCTAACTACTTTCCTACTCCCTAAGCTATAATAGCCTATATTTTTAGCCGTACTAGCGAAGACGCCTAGACGTATTTACGCCCGCAATATACTAAAAACTTAGTAAACCCATTTATCTCTAAAGAAGAAATAATTAAATACTTATCTTCTATTTATAAAGACCCCTTTAAAGTATAAAACGCCCGCCTTAGCTATAAAAGCCTAAATATAAAAATAACGGAGACCTTTTTAGCCTTTTAGACCTACTTTTTATACCTAGCTAAATAGGCCTAGATCCCCTAAGAAGACCTACTACTAGACCTCTTTAATAAGCTTACCCTAGATTTATAACGGGCCGTATTACTAGCTTATACTATAGTATAGACGTTAAAGGAACTTATAGACTATTGCCTAGCTATTAACTAAGGCTTCTATTAAATTAAGGCACGAGCTAATTAGCTAAAAACTAGAAACCTTATAAACTAGACTATAAGTACTATAAAAACGACCTATAGTGCCCTAGTATAATTAGTAACCCCTATAGCGCCGGCCGCTTAGCCTATAGTTAACCTAGTAGCTAGCCGCGCAGCTACCCCTACTATAGGTCTAGTATACACCCGGCCTATATATAGGCCCTTAGTAATTAAGGAGCTTACTTTTTATATAGTTAACCTAGCTACTTTTTAAGGAACTACCTAATAAAGGCAAAGATAAATAAGGTCCTATTAATTTAGGAAAATAGCATAAAGTAAAAAAAAGAGGAACTCTAGGGGAAGACTTCTTTCTAGGGTTAAAAGGGATTAATATGTTATATATTAATCTAGGTCAGCTAGTTAGTAGAAGAAGCTATACTATCCCTTATACTTTATTCCGTAATAAATATTAAGTTTTAACTTTTACTTTAGCTAACTTAGGAGTAAATGCCTTTACCCTAATTAATATAAAGTGCGTTATAAAACTAGCTAACTTTTTAAATACGCCTTTAGAAGAACTGCCTAAGCTAATTTCTATTCGTGGGTATAACGGATAGGTAGGACCACCTATTATAACTATATTATAGATTTACCTTTATATTAACGGACAAAGGTAATATAACATCCCCTTTTTTATTACGGACCTAAGAAGCTATAATATATCACACGGGAATGCAGGTGTATGGTGGTGTAAGGACTCCATAAGGTGGAGCAGTTATAAAGGATAAGAATATATACAATAGGTGAAAGCAATCACGTAATCTCAGGAAGCTCCTGTGGATGTCCACGTACCCCCCCCTACCAACATAATATAATCTTAAGGAGGAAATAGCTAGCCTATTTAGGCTTATAGCTAAATATATAGAGTAGATGGCTTATCTAGCCTAAAACCCTACCCCCAACTCCTTCCTTTATAAAAGAAATCAGTATTATAATGAAAAATCTTATACGGCCTTAGATTAATACTATTTACTAGGCTAATACTATACGTAGGGACTAGGCCTTTAAGAAAGATATATAGCTTAATCTATAACGGATTTATATACTACGCCGCCCCCAGACTACCTATATTACGCTACCCGCATTAAAGACCTAGGAAGTTAGTAATGACCTAAAAAAGCCCCCTATAGAGAGCTTAGGCCCTATATAGCTGCAAAAAACGGCAAGAAATATTAAATACTATACTAAACTAATAGACTAGAGGGATAACTTACGGAAGATAGAATAGGAGCTAAGAAAGATTATAAACCCTAGTCCGTAAAATACGGTCCGGTAAACGGCTATAAGGAAACCTATAGACCTCCTACTAGTTAATATCTGCTATATTAGCGCTGTAGAATTCTACTAGAACTTAGTCTAGCCTAATACTATTACTTTTACAACTAGCTTATATGAAATTAACTAAATACTTAAGGAAAAGGAAAGCAAGCTTATAGATAAGGAGCTAATAGAATAGAAACTACCCTATTAATACTAAAAGTTTAAGGATATATTTTCTAAGGTAGTATCTAATATACTTCTACCACACTAACCGTATAACTATAAGATTGGGATTAAGTTAGATAAGAAAAAAGCCCTTAACTATACCCCCCTTTATAAACAATCTATTACTAAGTTATAGGCTATTAAATAGTACCTTATTAATAACCTAGTAAAGGGGTTTATTAAGCCTAGCTAGGCCCTTTTACCTCCCCTATTTTTTATTATAAAAAAGCTAAATAGAGGACTTCGTTTCTATATTAACTACTATAAGCTTAATAATATAACCCGTAAAGACTATTATCCGCTACCCCTACTTAATAAGATACTAGCCCAAATAAATAGAGCTAAGGTATTTATAAAGCTTAATATCTATTAGGCTTTTTACTAAATTAAAATAAACCCTAGATCTATAGATTTTATTATATTTTAGACTTAATATAGATTATATAAGTATAAAGTACTTCCTTTTAAACTAACTAACGGACTAGCTACGTACTAACGATATATAAATAATGTACTCTTTAACTACCTTAACGACTTCTATACAGCCTACCTAGATAATATTAAAATTTACTTTAAAAATAAGTTAAAATACGAGGAGCACGTTTATAAGGTCCTATAATAACTCTATAAGGCTAGCCTCTAGGCTAGTATTAAAAAGTTAGAATTTAGTATAAAGTATATAAAGTACTTAGGGTTTATTATTAGTATAGACGGAATTAAGGCTAACCCAGAAAAGATAGCTGTAATTAATTAATAAAAACCACTATAGACTATAAAAGGGATATAGTTATTCTTAGGCTTATATAACTTCTACTAATGCTTTATTAAGAACTACAGCAGGATTACTTAGCCCCTTAGCCGCCTTACTATAAAGGACCGGCCCTTTTACTTTAACACCGCATATAAGTAGGCTTTTAATAAGCTTAAGAAGCGACTAGTCTCCGCTCCCTTACTCGCCCACTTTAACCTAAAATGGCCCTTAATGCTAGAAACGGATGCCTTAAATAGTGTTATTACTAGCGTTTATTCCCAAAAGCAAACGGACGGAAAATAGCACCCCATTACTTACTACTTAAAGACTATAATAGATGCTAAGCTAAACTACCCAATCTATAATAAAGAAATGTTAGCTATTATCTCTAGATTTTAGTACTAGTAAGCATAGCTAAAAGGGACCCCTAAGCCTATTTAGGTAGTTTCGGATTATAAGGCCCTAAAATACTTTATAACAACCAAGGCCCTTACGGCCCGATAAGCGCGCTAGGTAGACGTTTTATCCTAGTTTAACTTCCTAATTATATATAGGCTAGGCGCTACTAACTATGCGGACGCTCTTATAAGATATAAATAGGACCTAAATAACTAGATGGCCGTAAAGATCTTATTATAGACCTAGACGCTACTATAACCAAAATACCTTAACCCTCGGATACGGGAAGAACTAAGTACTAAATCTCTAAGCGCTGAGATATGTTCTATTAACCCTATAGAATTCGACCTTATTAATAAACTACTATAAGCAAACCGTACGGACCCTTCTTTATAGGAATACCGCAAAAAGGCAAAGGATGTTACTAGTCTATAGTCCCTTAAAAATAGACTGCTTAAGCACTAGGAATGGCTAGTAGTAGTAAAGGAACGGAACTTACAAATCTAGCTTATTACTAAAGTATATACCTAAGTCTCTACGGCCTAACCTAGAAAAAATAAGACCCGTAAGATTATTAGTAACCACTACTACTAGCCCAGAATAGTTATAGATATTAACCATTACGTACGGAACTATAATAACTGCTATAGGTCTATAATTCCACAAGATAAGACCCTAGGACTATTAAAACCTCTTCTAATACCTAACTGCCCCTAGCGGTATATCTCTATAGACTTTTATAAGTTATTTATAGACCGTAATAGATATAATATAGTTATAATTCTAGTTAACCACTTTAGTAAGCGCCCGTTCTTAATTCCCTATTATAAGAATATTAATACTAAGAAGGCGGCCTAACTATATATCTACTACGTCTACTACATTTATGGACTACCAGATACTATTATATCTAATTACGGCCCGTAATTTATATTAGCCTTTTAAAATAAGTTTACCTAGATCCTAGGTATTAGGCTAAAGCTCTCTATAGTATACTACCCCTAAATAGACGGCTAGACAGAGATTATAAATTAATATTTAGATTAGAGACTCCGGCCCTTTATTAACTACTTCTAAAATAACTAAGGCGAACTATTACCCTTAATAAACTACGCCCAGGCGACCCTACCCTATAACTCTACGGGATTTGCACCTATCTAACTAGAAATAGGGCATTTACCCTAAATAAGCTTTAACTAGGATAGACTAAAAGGACCACGGACTGTACGTAAGAAACTATCTTATAAGGAAGCCTAGCAGTACACCAAGCGCTTAGAGGAAGCCTAGATAATAGCCCGTATAAATCTAGAAAAGTCCTAAAAATTAATAAAATAGTAGGTAAATAAGTATAGGCGCGAACCTAACTTTACCGTAGGTGATATAGTTTAGGTTATAATAAAGAACTAAAAGACGGAACGGCCTAGCTATAAGCTAAACTATTAGATAGCGGGACCGTATAAGGTCCTTAAGAAGATAGGTAACTTATATAAAGTAAAGCTCCTAGATTTAATTAAGGTTTACCCTATTTTCTCGCCGAATAAGCTATAGAAAGCTATAAATAACCTATTACCTAAATAAAAGAACGAACCTCCCCTACCAATTTAAGTCAATGGCAACAACGAATAGGAAATTAAAGAAGTACTAGCCTATAAACTAGTAAGGAAAACGCCAAAGTACCGCGTTAGTTAGAAAGGCTATAACTTAGACCCTACCTAGTACCCTATATAGAACTTTATTAGTAGTCCCTATAAGCTTTAAAAATTCTATAGCCGTTACCCTAATAAACTAGGACCCCTAAAGTACCTAGATAAATAGATAGAGTGCTAGTATAGCAAAGATAATAGGCTACTAAAAGAATATAAAGATAAGAACGCCCCTATAGGAGTAATACGGATATATAAAGCCTAAGGGCAGGCTTTACTAAAGGGGGGGGGTAATATTATAGCACTGGCAGAAAATGGCAGAACTTAGTTAGTAGAACTTAGCAAAACTTCACACCAGTAAGTTGCTATAGATTACCGTATATTACAATTATATAACGCGAAGATCTTATAAAACATTAAGCGGCGCTACTCTTCTTCTCCTTTCCTTTCCTTAGCTTTAGATTCTCGTTTATAGACAATCTAATTATACAGGCTTGCGCGTCCCTTTTACTATGCTTATGCCTTAATTGACTAAGTCGCTAACAATAAGGAATTATTAGCTATTATTAGATGTTTTAAATAATAGCGACCTAAATTAGAAGGCGTTGGATTTCTAATTAAGGTCTTTAGCGACTATAAAAACCTATAGTACTTTATAACGATAAAATAGCTAAGCTACTATTAGGCCCGCTAGTTAAAATATCTATTCTATTTTTAATTCTTAATTATATACCGCCTAGGCGTTTAAGGCTAGAAGCCTAATACCCTAACCTAACGCTTATAAGACGCGCTAGCATTAGAAGAAGCGCGCTCTTACTAAAATTAGACCCTACTTCGTCCTAAACTATTTAACCCTCCTACTAAAGACCTCGCGGTGTATGTCCTTAAAATAACTAATTAATTAATTAAATAGATTATAATTAACAAATATTTAAATAATAAGTTTATTTAAGAGACGCTTAAACTAATATAAGATGGCATTAGACGCTCTAAAAAGATTTCTTTAAGTAAATGCAAAGCTTGCGGAAACTGCTTATACTACTAAAACCGCCTAGTTATACCTAACTATAACAAACTTAAGCTTAAGCTCCTTAAACATATATACAATTTACTAGTAGCCGGCCACCTAGGCTAAGGGAAGACCTTAAATCTACTCTAATAGAAGTACTATTATCCGAATATATATAATATAATATAAAGGTATATTTCTAGCTGCTATATCTACTAATAAGCTAAAGCTTCGCATAAAACGTATAATGGCCTTTTTAAGCCACTGCCTGTTCCGGACCGAAGATAAAAAAATATCTTAATTAACTTTATCATTAACCTCCCTATAAGTAAAGGCTGTATAAATATTATAGTAGTTATAGACCAACTATTTAAGATAAGACACTTAATTGCCTACCCTAATATATTAACGCTTACCGTTGCCTAATTATTCCTAGACTATATATAGAAACTCTACGGACTTCCTAAAACGATTATCTCTAATAGATATAGCCAGTTTATCTCTATATTTTAAAAAGAACTAACTACCTAACTCCGCATTAAAGTACTACTATTTACTATATACTACCTAAAAACGGATGGCTAAATAGAATATATAAATGCTATAATGGAATAGTATATTTAAATATATACGTTATACTTATAGGATAACTAGATTAACTAGCTTATATTTACTAAGTTTACTATAAATAATTCCATCTTAAAAACTATAAAGGTCTCCCTGTTGCTGGCCAACTATAGTTAGCATCTATAAATGAGTTTTAAACCCTTTAGTAATATTCCTCGCCCTGCTTATTACGCCTTATAAGTTATAAAAGTAAATAAATTTATAGAAAAGATAGAGGAACTATAATAGTTCCTTACTAGCGAGATAATATAGGCCCAATCTATCTATAAAGCTGCAGTAAATAAAAATAGAACCCTAGTACTGGCCTACTAGACTAGTAACTTTATCTAGCTAGATATAAGAAATCTAAACATAAAACGACCTACTAAGAAACTTAATTAAAAGAATACTGGCCCTTATAAGGTTAAGAAGGTTGTCTCCTCTTATATATACTAATTAAAGCTCCCTAATACGGTTAAAATCCACCTTATATTCTATATATAAGTCCTTTACCCTACTACCTCCGTATTTTTTTATATTTTTATATTTTTTATATCCGTTGTATTATACTACGTACAATACTGCGCATGCAGCCTCTAGGCTATGGCGCTATAGTCCTATATTATATAAATCCTTCTAAAGCAGCTTAATATGTACTAGTAACTAAGTGGATACTCTAGCTCGGTTTTAAAATGCTAGGGAAGTTCTAGCTGTTAGTGTTTTTTCGTTCTAATATTTTGCTTACTAATATTTAGTTTACACCAAGAAAATCGCACTAAGGAAATCCTGGCTCTTTTATCTATTTCTGCCGTATTCTGCTATTCCTAGAGTAGAAAAAGCGCTCTAAAAGATAGATTTTAATTTTAATAAAATAGTTTTATATAGAGAGATAAGAGAGACCTAATAGCTTGCTAGCTTGGAAGCAGTTACTAATTACCCCTATACAACGTTTTTTAATTCTATACCCTATTTCTCCTCCTTACTTAAGAAAAGGGTAGGGAATTAGTAATTAGTAGGTACTCTCCCTAAAAGTAACCTATTAATCCTAGATTTACGTTCTAGAAAACGGGTATTTTATAAGGGCGAACCTTATTATATAAACCCACTCCTATAGGAAAATTTTAATAAAGTTGTCTTATATAGGGTATAAATACCAATTCGCCTATATACCTTAGATTTAACGTGCTAAAGTAACACGGGCCGGCCCCTTCCCCCCCTCCTACTATAGCCACCCCCATCTACGCATCTGTGGTACGCCTATAGTGCGGTATTATATAGTATATTATAGTAGTGGTGGCGGGTATAGTAGAGGTTATCTGCAGCGCGATGGTTGTAGATAGGTTATAGAGAGGTTATCTGCAACGTAATGGCTGTAAATAGGTTATAGAGAGGTCGTCTACAGGGTAATAGCTGCAGACAGGTTATGGAGGTGTTATTTGCAGCGCGATAGCTGCAGATAGGTTATAAGGAGGTCGTCTACAGGGTAATGGCTGCAGACAGGTTGTGGAGGTGTCATCTGCAGCGCAATAGCTGCAGACAGGTTATGGAGAGGTCGTCTGCAGGGTAATGGCTGCAGACAGGTTGTGGAGGTGTCGTCTACAGCGCAATGGCTACAGACAGGTTATGGAGGTCGTCTACAGCGCGATAGCTGCAGACAGGTTATAGAGGTCGTCTGCAGCGCAATAGCTGCAGGCAGGTTGTAGAGAGGTCATCTACAGCGCGATGGCTACAGGCAGGTTATGGAGAGGTCGTCTGCAGCGCGATGGCTGTAGACACGTTATAGTAGAGGTCGTCTACAGCGTGATGGCTGTAAACTGGTTGTAGTAGAGGTTGTAATGTGTCTGGTATTTGGCGTCTGGTGACATGTCTTTAGGGGCTATATAGCCAGGGGCGCTATAGCGACGACGACGGAGGAGCGAAGGGGGAGACGACGACCTTACCCCCGTATTAAACGCCCTACCTAAATAAATTTAGGACCCCCCTCTACTAGTTAAAGTAGATAGTAAGAATAAATACTTTGTTAAAAGAATTAATAATATTAAGTATAATAAAAGGAAACGCTAATATATATACCTTATAAAATGGAGAGGCTTTAGTAAACCCTTATAGGAACCTATTAACTCTATAGGACTTATATAAGCCGCAGAAGACTTTTATAAACTCTACCTAGAACTACCATAGCCCTATCTCGCAGAAGCTTAAGTTTAAAGGGGGGTACTATTACGGGACTTCCTTATAACACTTTATATACATCTACCTATTTCTATTAACTTAGCAACTAAAGACCAACTACAAGACCGCAACTTGCCGCAATTTATAGTAATTTAACGGCAATCTGCCGCATTTTATTATATTCCACTAAGTTCTATTAAGTTCTACTAAGTTCTACTAAGTTCTACTAAATCCTGCTAAGTTTTGCTAGGACTACTACCTAAATCCTATTCTGCTTCGTGTATGTGTTAACTAAGTAACTAAGTCCATAATATATACCCTTTTTTCCTATTTTCTTACCTTCTTTCCTTATGTAACGTTTTAACTTTATTACACAGTTTATATACGTAGCTTAATAATATCTACTCGTTATATATTATCGTCGCTTATACTTACTCTATAATACTATAGGTCTATAATTCTATAAGATAAAACCCTAGGACTATTAAAACCACTCTTAATACCGGGACGCCCCTAGTAGTATATCTATATAGACTTCTATAAACTACTAGTAGATTATAACGGGTATAATATAGTTATAGTCCTAGTTAACCACTTTAGTAAACGTCCTTTCTTAATTCCCTATTATAAGAATATTAATGCTAAAAAAGCGGCCTAACTATATATTTATTATATCTACCAAATTTATAAATTACTAGATACTATTATATTGGGCTATAAGCTATAGTTTATACTAGCTTCCTAGAATAAGTTTACCTAGATTCTAGGGATTAGGCTAAAGCTTTTTATAGCATACTACCCCTAGATAGATAGCTAGATAGATATTATAAATTAATACCTAGATTAGAGACTTCGGCCCTTTATTAACTACTTCTAAGATAACTAAGGCGAACTGCTACCCCTAATAGACTACGCCTAGGCAACCCTACCCTATAACTCTATAGGATTTATACCTATCTAACTAGAAATAGAGTATCTACCCTAAATAAGCTTTAACTAGGATAGGTTAAGAGGACTATAGACTATATATAAGAAACTGTCTTATAAGGAAGCCTAGCAGTACGCTAAGCACTTAAAGAAAGCCTAGACAGTAGCCTAGATAAATTTAAAAAAGGCCTAAAGGTTAATAGAATAGCAAGTAAATAAGTATAGGCGTAAACCTAACTTTACTATAGGTAATATAGTCTAGGTTATAATAAAGAACTAGAAGATAGAATAGCCTAGCTATAAGCTAAACTATTAGATAGTGGGACTGTATAAGGTCCTTAAGAAGATAGGCAACTTATATAAAGTAAAGCTCCCGGATTTAATTAAGGTTTACCCTATTTTCTTACTAGATAAGCTATAAAAAGCCGTAAATAACCTATTACTTAGATAAAAGAATAAACCTCCCCTATTAATCTAAGTTAATAATAATAATAAATAGGATATTAAAGAAGTACTAGCCTATGGACTAGTAAGGAAAACGCTAAAGTACCGCGTTAGTTAGAAAGGTTATAACCTAGATCCTACCTAGTACCCTATATAGAACTTTATTAGTAGCTCCTATAAGCTTTAAAAATTCTATAGCCATTACCCTAATAAACTAAGACCCCTAAAGTACCTAGGTAAGCAGATAGATTATTAGTATAGCGAAGATAATAAGCTACTAAAAGAATATAAAGATAAGAACGCCTTATAGGCATAATATAAACATATAAAGCCTAAGGGTAGGCTTTT
>Ga0307515_10018753_pt1 | contig 12491 bp, 2 predicted proteins | sample 17_EM_MG_FD_194513 | JGI IMG/M metagenome (GOLD analysis project Ga0307515, IMG submission 194513) | Populus trichocarpa ectomycorrhiza microbial communities from riparian zone in the Pacific Northwest, United States - 17_EM | ecosystem: Host-associated > Plants > Roots > Unclassified | place... | reverse complement strand
GGGGTCCAAGGGGGTCTCCCCCTTGAGCTGCTCAAAGCTCTACTAACGCAGCACTGATATACTAGAAAGTCTTACAGTTGTCTCTACGAACGTCTCTACAAACGCCTCTACAATGGCTCTACAATCGCCTATATAATCGTCCGTGCAAACATCTCTACAAACGTCCATACAATTGATCAATCGTCCATACAAACGCCCGTATAAACGCCTATACAATCGATCAATTAAACGCATACAATCAATCAATCAAACGTCCATGTAATTGCCTATACGATTGTCTCTACAAACGTCTCTGCAGTTAATCGCCCAAGCGAATGCCTGCATAAAGCTCTGCATAAAGCTCTACCGAAGCTCTACCGAAGCTCTGCAAAAGCTCTATAAAGGTTCTACACGAACCTCCATACGAAGCTCTGCAAAAGCTCTACCAAACGCTCTACCAAAGCCTCTACAAGAGCTTTGCCCACGTAGTGAATAGAGCACGCAGTGCGCAGGGGGGGTCCAAGGGGGTCTCCCCCTTAAGCTCAAAGCTCTACTCAAAGCTCTTCTCAAAGCTCTACTTCGGGTTTAATACGGAGCTCCAGTACTGATATACTAAGAAGGCTCTATAATTGTCTGCACGTCTATATGTCTGCACGTCTACATGTCTACACGTCTACATGTCTGCACGTCTACACGTCTACACGTGGCTTTGCACAAGGCTCTGCACAAAGCTCTACATAAGGCTTTACCAAAGCTCTGCACAAAGCTCTACTAAAGCTTTGCATGAGGCTCTACTAAAACTCTACATAAGGCTCTGCCCAAAGCTTACCCCCGGGTCAAAATTTTCGTTGGGGGGTACCAACGATCCGCATGTTACGAAACTTATTAAGGCCCTAAGGCTACTACGAAGAACTTGTTAAGGCCCTGCCTAAAGAACTTATTAAGGCCCCTCTATAAGGGCCTATCTGGTATTCAGTACACCTAGATGACTTAGAAGAGGGTCTTAATAGGTATAGTACGCGCGACCTAAATAGAGACGCGATAGCGACGCTGTTAGGCCATAGAGACGCACTAGCCGTAACCAGCTTAGCGCAGGTAAGGCACAGGCGAGGCGCCTATAAAACGTAGTCGCCCCGCATTAGAGAACAGCAGAATTCAGTTCTATAGTTCTACTTCATCAAGAACCAGATACCTATTGCATTCCGCTACTATTATTACATTACTACATGCCCTAAGGACCTTGGCGTCCTAACAGTACTAAATCCTCATCCCTTTTTAGGGGTAGTGGCCCAATAATACAGCGGTCTGCGAAGGCCACGACTATATAGCAGCAACCCTCTGTCGAGAAGACAACCTATATTTATTAACTATATCGCAGCCTATTGACCTAATGGCGAGACGCGGGCGTACCAGCGTAGTGCGTACTACTAAGTCTGAGGATTAGCCCCAGGATAATATAGGTGAACCTATATCATCCCGGACAGAACCGGAAGCTATAGGTAAAGGGGATATATAGGAAGAAATATAATGGCTAAAGAACGAGAAGCTACAACTCCTAAAGTAAAGAAAACTACACTTACTTAGGGAAGAGGTGGAAGTGCTAAAACGGCGTTAACGCGGTAAAGCGACGTTAACTCCCGTTTCTAACCCATCTCTATAACCTTAAACAATCCTATTAAAGTACTTAGGGGGTAGCCTAATGCATTCGAGCCTTAAGCAAAGGGCTACTAATATATTAGGCGCTCCGTTAAAACAGGCCGTTAAGATAAAAAAGATTGCTCTATATTATAGTAAGTTTATATAAAAGTACCAAGACTTCCATAACAGCTTAAAGCTAGTATTCCGCCTAGAGCGCAACGGCTTTATAGATAAGGATACTAAAGTTGCGTTTATTATATAATATATAAAGGGGACCAACCGAACCCTTTAGCTATAATATAAAGATAACTATCTAGATATGCAGTTCACCTAAGAGGAGCTTATAGAATTCCTACTTAACTAGATTAAAAGTCCTATTAATTAAGAACTCTATATAGCCCTAACCTATATAAGGGCAATACAGCAAACCGATTAACTAGTAAACGAGTTTACTGCTTACCTAACCTCCTTAAAGCGCAAATTAACCCTCCTTACGAGGCAAAGCATCTAATAATATATCTATTCGCGAAGCTGCGGCTAGAGCTACGGGTTGCTATTACTAACTATTAAGAATTCCCTTAAACGCAAGACTAGCTAGTTTCCCTAGCTACCCTATTAAAGGAAAACCAGAAGAGCGTAAGCGCCCTATAGAGTAGAAGCAATAGGCGCGCCGTAAACTTAAATATAAAGACCACCCAGTTAGGTAACTTAGGGAAAGCGGACTCTAAAATTACCGCCGGTGATTTAATGGTGGGGTAAAGTAATACCGCTGGGGGTTTAACTTAGCCTAAAGGAAACTACTCAAAATATAGGCAGCTAGGATATTAGTAGCGATAATATAAAGAGCTATAACAAAATTAACCACCGCTAAGTAGCGTAAACGCTACCTCTACACTAGGAAAAGATAAGCGCCCTTAAACCTCCTTATAGCCGTAGGGTATAAGCTCCTACTAGATTATAAGGAAGCTATTACTGTCTTAAGTAAAATCCTTTCTAAGTAGATCTGGAAGGAGACCTTGGTAATACTTAATATCGGTACTGAAGTAAATGTAATTAACTAGTAATTCGCAATAGAGTATAACTTTAAAATACTAAACGCAGAATTGCCTACCTACTCTTAGTTAAATAAAACTTAGGTATATTACTATAAAGCCTATAAGGTACTATTACGAATAAAGGACAGCTAGGGTAGGATTAGGGAAGTAACCCTTATCTGCTATAGAATGGCTAATGCATCCCCCCCTATTACCCTAGGTATGCTAAGGTTGAAAAAGGCCTAACTTCTTATTAACTATAAGGCGAAGGCGCGGCGATAAAAGCTAGACGGCTTATTCCTGTTGCTATAAACCCCTAAGGGTTTTATAGAGTCTCTCTAGAGGGAACCTAGGGTCTTCGCCCTAGTAATTACTGGATTAATACCTAGCAAACAAAATAACGGCAGCTTGCCAGTCCTTCCCCCATAGTTAAAAGAAGCTAGTAATATCTTCTTATATAAAAAAGCAGGAAAGCTACCCTAATACCACTAGGGCGACTATACTATTGACCTAAAAGAGGGACAGGAGGTCCTATATAGACCGCTTTATAACCTCTTAGTTAAGGAGCTAGAGGTACTAAGGGAGTACTTAAATAACGCCTTAGCTAAAGGTTAGATTTAACCAAGTACTAGCCCTATAGGGGCACCTATCCTATTTATACCTAAAAAAAATAGGAAGCTGCGGCTTTATATAGACTATAGAGGCCTTAATAAGGTGACGATTAAGAATCGTCTCATACTACCATTAATTAGTAAAACCTTAGACCGCTTAGTAGGTTCTAAAATCTTTACTAAGTTAGACCTAACAAATGCGTACTACCGCCTTTGTATCCGTTGGGGTAATAAGTAAAAGACGGCGTTCCGCACGCGTTACGGCCACTTTAAGTATTTAGTTTTGCCTTTTAGGTTAACTAACGGACCAGTAACCTTTTAGGGCTACATTAATCGAGCCTTATTAGGACTGGTAGACGTCTTCTATATAGTCTACCTTAATAATATTCTAATTTTCTTAGAAAATCTAGAGGAACACTAACGCTATGTACTAGAAGTGCTACGTAGGTTATAGTAATATCAACTATATACAAACCTTAAGAAGTGCAGGTTTAGCGTATAAAAGGTTAAGTTCCTAGGATATATTATTAGTCCTAAAGACGTAGCGATAGATCCTAGCCGGGTAGAAGCTATTACCAAGTAGGAAAGCCCTTAATCCTATAGGGATATCCAAATCTTCCTAGGTTTTACCAACTTCTATTACCGGTTTATTTATAAGTACTCTGCTATTACAAAGCCTATTACTAATCTCCTTAAGGGAGTAAAGAACGGCCGTAAAGCTAGGCCTTTTAGTTAGCCAGAAAAGGCGGAGCAGGCGATACACTAGCTCTATAACGCCTTTATAACGGCGCCGCTCCTATAATACTATACGCTAGGCTTACTAACCCGGTTAGAGACTAATGCCTCTATATAAGGCCTAGCAGCAATTATATTATAGCTGTTTAAAGATGGCCTTTAGTATCTAATAGCCTTCTAGTCTAGCAAGCTTTTGCCAGCAGAGCGTAATTATAAGACCTATAATTAAGAGCTACTAGCTATTGTAGAGGCTTTTAAGCATTAGAGACACTATATTAAGGGGCTATCAAGCCACCTAAAAGTGTTTATAGATTATAATAATCTGAAGGGTTTTATAAAAGTAAAAGCCCTTAATAGACGGTAAGCCAGATAGGCTATAGCATTAGCTGCCTATGACTTTATAATTAAGCATAGGGCGGGAAAAACGAACCCCGTAAACGCGCTATTAAGGCGACCCCTAGGCGCAGGGGGTCCGCCAAAAGAAGATACTATACTACTACTACTCTAAAGAACTTTAGGAATGCAGGGCTACTAACCTAAAGTAAAAGTCCTACTAGGTGTATAAGAAAGCGAGCCTTCTATAGAGGTATCGTTTCTATAGCTATAAGCCGGCAACCTAACGGCGGTACGCCTGGGCTATATAGTATTACGGTTTAACTAGACAACCTATACGTATGCTATTAAGCAGCGTATAATAAGAACCTAAGTTAAAGAAGCTAGTACTTAAAAGAGTGCTTATAAGTCTAGTACGGAAACAGTTATCGAGCTTATTAAAGGACTTTAGACTAAAGATAACTTTATACTATAAAAGCGCAGTAATAGCGTAGATACTACAAGACGCTATTAACGCGCCCGCTCGAAGCCAGTGTGGCAGTTTAATTCCGCTAGACTACTTTATTACTATAGGAGGTTATATATACCCCTAGACCCAGCAGTTTATATAGAACTCCTATAGATCTACCACAATAATGCCCTAGCTAGGCACTTTAGTAAAAAAAAGACTCTAGATCTACTCTTATATAAGTACTACTAGCCTAGTATAAATACAGACGTTATAAACTACATCTCTACCTATAATTTATACTAACGTATGCGTGCGCCTTAACATTGCCCTTATGGCGAGCTTTAAGCGCTGCCTTACCCGGACCAGCCGTAGCAGGAGATTATAATAGACTTTATTACAGGCCTACCGCCTAGCAAATAAGGCGATAAGGTATACGACGCAATATATATAATAGTCAACTACTATACTAAGACGGCCTTATATCTGCCTATAGTAAAAACTATTACTATAACCGAACTCGCGGATCTCTTCTTTAATAAAGTAGTACGCCGTTTTAGAGCCCCTAGGGGGATTATATCTAATCGCGGCAGTATTTTCACTAGTAAGTTCTGGTTAGAGCTATACTTTATTACAAAGATAAAACGTAGGCTAAGTACGGCTTTTTACCCGTAAATAGATAGGTAAATAGAACGCTAGAACTAAACCCTAGAGTATTACCTCTGTATATTCTATAACAAAAAGCAAAGTAACTAGGTAGGCCTTTTATTGCTAGCTAAATTCGCCTATAATAATACTAAACATAGTATAATAGGTATAAGCCCATTCTATACCTACTATAGGTTTTACCTACGTCTAGAATACGAGGTCTAGGCGGACGATAGTAGTTCTGTTCCAGCCGCCTTTAAGAGGATTAAAAGAATATCCCTTAAACGCAAAGCGCTGGCGAAACGCTAAAAGCACGCCACTAAGGCGCAGGTAAAATACTATAATTGTTATTACTAACTATAGGTATATAAAGTAGGGGATCTAGTCTTGCTATTAACTAAGAACCTTAAACTAAAAAGGCCAAGTAAGAAACTCATAGCACGCTTTATTAGACCTTTTAGTATAGCCAAACTAGTTAAAAAGCAAGCATACCGGCTATATCTACCTACGTCTTACTATATCCACCTAGTGTTTTATATTAGCTTACTAGAGCTATATAAATAATATAAGGGCACTACTAGAGACCCTCTACTAGGGCTTATTAAGCTAAATAATTAAGAGGACTAAGAGGACCGATATAAGGTAGAAGAAGTACGTAGAAAAAAGGGACGTAACTAGACCCTATAGTACCTAGTTAAATAAAAAGGCTGGCTAAAAGAGTACAATAAATAGGTCCTAGTAGAGGACATTAATAAGGACGTAAAGGAGATATATAATAGTCACTTTACCCTAAGGGGTAAATGGAAAAGAAAGTAGGCGGGAGAATAAAAAACTTTCAATTATAACTAGGATTACGCCCTACTAGCGGGGCGATAATGGAATGACGGCGAAGCGACGGCAGTACGCTAACAGAAATACAGATACTCTATAGCTCCAACAAATCCTCCCTCTCCTCCCCTCCTTCCTCTTCCTCCTCCTCTCCCTCCTTATCTTCCTCCTCATCCTCCTTACCCTTATCCTCCTCCTCATCCCTTATAATGGGAGGCATATTAGCCTATAGGTACTATTAGCATACGCTATAACGGCGAAACACCTGCGCTATAACACGTACTAAAGCACGTATTACGTTAAGAATTCCTTTAAGGGTACAACGGATGGCCTATAATTCCTGCACTTAGAGCAAGGGAAAGTCTTTGCCCTTTAGGCGCTGGCGGAGACCGTGCTTAGCGCCAGTGCGCACTAAGGCCTTAATATCCTTCGTAAAGGACTTCTAGGCGGCAGCAACGCAAGCGTTAAGGTTAGCCGTGTCCCCGCCAGCAACCCGCCGGCGCTTAGCCCTATTAATAAGGGCGAGCAGCTTATTTAGGCGGCCATAGAAGGCCCTAAGGACCTAGTCTGTTAGCTATTAGAACCTAAACTAATATACTTAGACTTACTACTTAGCACAACTTATTTAGTCGTTAGCAGTACCCATAATTACGGTTAGCCTACTTACCGTAAATAGCCCGCCCAGCGGTGGCTACGCGCTTAGCGTAGTAGAGGCAAATTAGTTTAAGTAAGGCTAGGGGAGCACCTTGTAAACGACGAGAAAGCTTAAACAGCGTCTAGTAGGGTTAGCGACAGCTATAAGCTAGTATAAAGAATACTTATAAAAGGCTCGCCAATAGGCGAACTGGCGGCGCTACGCTTGCAATTTATAATTAATTAAAAGTTAGGAAGAAGGTAAGCCGTAAGCTAAATAAATCGAAATTAAATAGGAAGGTAAATCTGGTATCCTACCTTAGGGGGGATTCCTACCTTTATAGATCTCTATATAGTCCTAGCGTCTTATTATCCTATTATTCTATTATCCTATTATCTAATTTATATAAATTTTATCAAACACTTTTTATTTAGCAAAGGACAATAATAGCGCTCCTATTGTATAATAGCATCGGCTAAGGACAGCCGCTTAAGAAGGGGGGGGCAATTATTAGGCTATAGAGACGCACTAGCCGTAACCGGCTTAGCGCAGGCGAGGCGCAGGCGAGGCGCCTACAAAACGTAGTTGCCCCGTATTAGAGAACAGCAGAATTCAGTTCTATAGTTCTACTTCATCAAGAACCAGATACCTATTGCATTCCGCTACTATTATTACATTACTACATGCCCTAAGGACCTTAGCGTCCTAACAGACGCGATAGCGACGTGATGGCGACACGACGGCGACTAGACGGCTTAATGAGGTGGAAATATAGGTAAAGCTCTAGGCAGCGGAAACACAGGCCAGCTTTAACGGCCCTATAGCGCTCGACCTACGGTCGACCTATAGGTGACTTATAGGAGGGTCTTAATAGGTATAGTATATATAACCTGCGTATATATATAGGGGAGGCTCTAAGGAAACATAGGCTAGTTATATAAGGACTTAATAGTTAGAGATATAGGCTAGCTTATAAAAAGGGGGGACACAAGCTTAGTTAGTAGGAGAGGGTAAAGTAGGTCGCCTGACGCGGGACTAAGTATTTATAACCCCTCCTATAAGATACGGTTGGCCTATTATAAAGAGACTCTTATAGGCAACGCGAAACAGGAACCTCTTGCGGGGCGTAGTGTATAGTAGCTACTGCTAGCTCTAGGGACCTTACCCCTTAGTTAGGCTCTAACCCCTAGTGTACCTAGTAGGCAGGTAGGATTATATCCTAGCTAAAGAGACTACTATATAGCTTAAGAGAACGGACGTGTATATTGGTGTACTAATAGATAGTGTAACGGCGCTATCGCACGTTACCTGCCAAATTCTACCATATTTTGCCAACCTATAATTAGCTCGCCCAGAGCTAGTGCCTTAGCGACTCACCCTATATGTTTGTTTATATCGGTCCTAGCGACCCCCTTTTTCTTCTCCTTAGCTTAGTATCTTTGTAATATAGCATTCTATAAGCTTTGGTTTAGAGGCATTTATACAAGCCGTAATATTATACTAAGCTTACCCTACACTGCCTAGGAAGGCCTTAATAATATCCCACCCTAAAAGAAACTTCGTCTATAACGACGCGTTAACGCGCTATACTTAGACACTAAAACAACTCTATACTGCCTAGGAAGGCCTTTATAATATCCTACTCTATTATCCAGATAGGACTAGACCTATACCCTTAGAATTAAAACTAAAGCGTATAATATTAATGAACCTTAGGAGGCTAACAATAGCACCTAAAGTAAGCTTATTTAAAAGAGCTGCCCTAACCTAAGAAGAATATAAGATTTAATTAGGATCCGAAATTAAAGATAACGGTAATATTATAAATATATATAAACAGATTCGTGCCCTAACGGCTAATTAGGAAGCTAACTATCTCTAAGCTTAAAGTATACAGGAGACCCTATAAGAGATCCTAGATAGCCTCGCGGCCCTATAAAATAGCTTAGCTCCCCCTTTTAAAAGTCCTAGTTATTCTATCCACTTAACTAAATATAATATACTAGAGAGTACGGATACAATAATAAAGTAATTAAAGTCCGTTAAGCTCCCTAACCCCTAACTACTGTCTAACGAGATAGACCCTACCTTTAAGAATTAGAGGATTTAAGTATAAGGAAAGCTCCGCGTTAACTATAACTATTTCCTTTCTAAAGAAGCTAAAATGCTCTACCTCTTTAGTTAAACTATAGGGGACGCCTAACGGCACCATTAAGCTAAGTTTGAGGACGATTCCCCTGTCCAATTTATATCCGTTAATAAGATACTATAGCATTTAGCTACTATCTACGTTAACCCAAATAAAGTACAGGATGCTTAGTATAACTATAATCGCCTAATAATAAAACCGAACTAACCCTTTGCCAAATTTTAGACTTAATTCCTACACCTTATAGGAGAAGGCTAAGTCCCCCTTAAAAATTACTGATTGGACCTATATAATAAACTGACAACTAGGCTGTAAGAGAAGATTATAGTAACCTTAGACGACCTGCCGAACTATAAAAGACTTACGGCTTATTGCCTATTGTTAGATTTAAAACTAAAGCAAATTAACGCCTACCCTAATTAGTAGAAGCGACCCTAGAACCCGTTAACTATACCTATAGGAGCTAGAGTAGGAAGATAAGCTACTGCGGTCCCTGCTCTAAAAGTAGTTACTACTGCGTATCCGCAAGCCTTACCTAACCCACCGCGTACTACGCCTTTAACTAGCAATCGCCATAATACCCTAATCGACCCTACTACGGTTACATGCTATAACTGCGATAAGGATAGTTACTTTACCTTATCTTGCCTAGAGCTAAAGGATATAGGCAATATTAAGGAGATAGAGGAAGGAGAGACGTCCGATAAGTCGGGAAAAGAAGAACCCTAGGGAAAAACTCCCCCCTAGGGTACCCTATTAATCTTAAAGAGATTAATCTAAGTTAGTTAGTAGGTGGAAAGCATTTTACGGTTCTATATATAGTATCTTAAAATGGATATAGAGTTAATATAACCGCCCTTATTAACACTAGAGCAAATAGCTTCGTCTTTATAAATACTACCTATGCGAATAATGTTGCTAAGTTTTTAAATATAGAAGCTATCCGACTAGAGAAGCCTATCTAGGTAAAAGGCTATAACGGCTAAGCCGGTTAACCTATTACCTATATCTTAAAGTTATATATCGCTCTTAACGGATAACGCTAATATAGTATCCCCTTTTGCATCCTAGACCTAGGGTCCTATAATATAATCCTTAAACGAAAATAGATATCCTATTTAATATTTGGTTAAATATGCGATAAAGATAGTTTGTCTAGCCGGAGGATAGACCAAGGTTGCCTTTCTTTATTAGGGAGATCTGAACTAACTATAAGATACTAGCTGTAAGGGCTAACTTTACCTACTAGTAGGATATCCGGGCCTATAACCTAGCCTTTACCTAAAAAGACGCCTACCGCAAAGCTGGAAAGGACTCCGTATTAATAAAGATACTCTCCTAAAGCGTTAGGTTTAAAGGGGACTCTATATATAGAAGCGGGATAGATAGTAACGTAGACGACGTTTAAATTACATAGATCTAACTAATATAGAAAAGAACGCATTAATAGGATACAAGGGATGACCTCTAAAAGATGTAATAGGAGCTAAAAGGAGTAATAATAATGCTAGTACCCTAGAAGTCCCTAAAGTTATATACGCCCCTATTATTAGGCAACCCCCCCACCGTAGACATTGCCGTAATTAGTGCTATAGCGTTTTATTTTAATATATACCGGAAGGATAATAAGGTCTTTATAATGAGCCTATATAAGATTAACCGAATTATTAATAATAGAGAGGAAAGGCCAGCTAAGGAAACCGATAAGGAACTAGTTAAACGCCTCCTTTTTACTATTTATATAGATTATAAGAATACATTCTTAAAAGCGGCTTTAGATAAGTTACCCCCTTACCGGATATACGATTATAAGATTTAATTAGAAGCCAATAACTGACTAGGCTATAGCCCCCTATACTAATAATTAATAGATAAGCTAAAAGTAATAAAGTAGTACTTAATTAATAACCTAGATAAAGGGTTTATTAAGCTAAGTTAAGCCCCTTTTACTTCCCCTATCCTATTTATAAAAAAGCCTAATAGAGGCCTTTATTTTTGTATTAACTATTAAAAGCTAAACGCTATTACTTAAAAGGACTGGTATTCTATTCCTTTAATTAACAAGACCCTTATACGTCTAAGCTAGGTAAAGATCTTTACTAAACTTAATATCCGCTAAGCTTTTTACTAAATTAGGATAGACCCTATATCTAAAGATTTAACAACGTTTCGTACCCGTTATAGTTTCTATAAATATAAAGTTCTTCCTTTTAAACTAATAAACGGACCGGCTATGTACTAAAGATATATAAATAACGTTCTTTTTAATTACCTTAATAAATTTTGCACGGTATACCTAGACAACATTTTTATATACTTAGATAATAAATTTAAGTATTAAGTTTATATTAAGAAGGTCCTGGAGAGACTACGGAACGTAGGCTTATAAGTTAATATTAAGAAATATAAGTTTAGGGTAAAACGTATAAAATACCTTAGGTTTATTGTAATTATAGAAAGAATTAAGGTTAACCCTAAGAAGGTAAAGGCAATCCGTAACTAGAAGCCCCCTTATATAGTAAAAGGAATCCAATCCTTTCTTAGCTTTTGTAACTTCTACCGCTAGTTTATCCGTAACTACGGAATTATAGTAAAACCTCTTATATAATTAACTAGGAAGGATACGCCTTTTGTTTTTAATAATAGCTATATAAAAGCCTTTAAAGAGATAAAAGATTAGCTTATTTCTTCTCTAATCCTTTATTACTATAACCTAGACCTTAAATTAATACTAGAAACGGACGCCTCTAATAGGGTTATAGTAGGAATCCTATTATAGTTATATCTAGACGGCGAATAGTACCCTATTGCCTTCTTCTTAAAGATAATAGACCTAGCTAAGTGTAACTATAAAGTATATAATAAAGAGATGCTAGCTATTATTTAATTACTCTCCTAATAGCGTATAGAGCTTAAAGGTATAAACTCCTAGATTAAGATATATATAGATTATAAAGCCCTAAAGTACTTTATAACTATAAAGCAGCTTACTAAATAATAGGCCTAGTAGGCCAAAACACTCTCCTAATTCTTCTTTACGATTATATATTATTCTAGTAAGTAAAACTCTAAGGCTAATGCCTTAACCTAAAGAGAATAGGATATAGGACCTTAGGATAAGCTAAAGACCTAATATTAGACGCGCGCCCTCCTCTATTTAGAACAGCTTAATCTACGGATTTTTAAGGAGCTAGACTTCTAGTAAAACGAGCTAGCACTAATAGAGGAGTCCTTAGATAAGCTAATAGGGCTAATTAACTGCCTCCTAACTATAAACCATATAGCTAACGCCCTAAGGGCCCTCTACAATTAAGCCATAAAAGAAGACCCCGATTTTAAGACGGAGGAAGGATTACTCCTATACTAGGAACGGCTTATAGTCCCTAACGTTAATAATCTATAGATAGAACTAATCCGCAAAGCTTATTGCTAAGTCTTTATAGCACACCCTAGC
>Ga0307515_10018752_pt1 | contig 12491 bp, 6 predicted proteins | sample 17_EM_MG_FD_194513 | JGI IMG/M metagenome (GOLD analysis project Ga0307515, IMG submission 194513) | Populus trichocarpa ectomycorrhiza microbial communities from riparian zone in the Pacific Northwest, United States - 17_EM | ecosystem: Host-associated > Plants > Roots > Unclassified | place... | reverse complement strand
ATTCTGTACCTTCAAGAGCTAAGTGACAAGTATTATCTCTGCTGCTAATATGCCAGTAGCGAGCACGAACCTCAAACGTAACCCTGGCAACACCGAAGACAGCCTTTGTGATTGGATTCAACTACAAAGTGTCAATGTTCTGCTAGTCTCAACGTGGAAAACGGACCTCTGCGAATACAACCCCATATTTAATTGTGTTCTCCACAGCCCTCTCGGTCGATCCGCTCATCAGTGGGGAGTAGCCTTTCAAACATTCTTCGAGTTCATGGAGCGAAGAGCGCAGAGATTCCCTCTATGCGAGGATTATTACCTGGCCAGGACGGGTAGTTGCAAAGAGACGAACGATAGTAATCGCAGAGAAATGTAATTCTAGAGACCAATGACGCCGTTGGTGCTTTCCAACGAAAATAATGTCCTCTGCGCTTCACCATTAAATACGAGCGGACAGTCGGTGATCATGACTGACTCGATACCGTGAATTCGTGCTTCATGGCGCTCTTATAATCATTGAAAAGCGCTTGAAGGTCGATCGCCTCGCTCGCCAGTCGGTTTTTGGTAAACAATAAATGACGGCTCGTCATTTGGATCTCAGCATGGATCTCGGATGTTGGAGAAACACCTCTACACATGCATAGCCATCAGTGAGTGTGTGTAGTGGGAAAACAAGGGACATACGGGGGTTGGGCTGGTGTCCAGGTTCGGTTATCCTGCGTCTGTAACTTTAGCTCCTGATGGTCTATATACAACCTGAGCTCATGGTCCCGGTGCAGGGTGTCTTGAAGTGTGATATCTGCATGTTGCCCGAAGTCAGCGGGGTCGACCACCACCAAAACTGAAGCGCGCGAGGCGCCGCACTGTCTAGAACGAGGCTTAGATGGATCGTCAGTCGCCATCATAATACCGCGTGGTATAGCCATCGCTCACAGGTTCTCTGTCCTGGGTGGTTGAGTCGCCATGTTTGATCACTTTGAGGGGAGAAGGAAAGAGACGCTTTTCGCACGGCTAGATGCGCAGTGCGTGACATGGCCTATAAGCTATTTATCTCACAGAAGTTATAAAAGCTATACTAGCCGAAGTTATTATAATCATAGCCCATAAAATCCTGCAACAAGTTTCACGCCCCTGTACATGAATAATCTTGCACATTCCGCATCGGTTCGCATCTTGAACCATCCGCTATCATAAAGCTTCCTCAATGACTGCCTAATGCCTTCGTTGCCATCCTATTGTGCATGTACGTCGCTTCATTGAGCGCCTCTGCCCACAGGAATTTGGGGAGGCTGGAGTCTCAATCAGCTATCCCGTTCAATTCCGGGCTGCATCGTACCGACGCGTGAAGCTTAATACCCTCCGGCTCGCAGATGTCCTTCATTTCTCCCATACACAGCTTGCGCGATATTTTGAAGGCTTCTGTTGCTTCCGACTTGAACCGTAATGGGTGCGTATGGTTGTAGTCGTCCCCGAGTACTCATTTGATTTCACTTCTATTGGCCCAGCGATATGCTTCAGACCCAGTCACTAGTTCAAGTATCAACTTGGTTTTGACCTCTTGATCGAGTGACTCCGATCTTGAAAACTCAGATGCTTGAACTATTGACCCCGGTATAGCCTTGTTGTGACCCCGAGCGCAGACCTCTGCTTGGAGTTCGTCCGCCTTACCCCTTACGCTTCTTCCTCTAGCCGTAGCTGCGCACCTGTGGTTACCACCCACAGCGAATCCTTTCCTCACGACGCGTCTGACGTGACGCTCTTGAGATATACCTGAAGGGGCTGGGATATCTGCAGCACCTGGGATGGTCGCTGTTGAGGCAAGAACGATACCGACCAGCACGGGTCACCCCTAATATTCCAGCACTCCAGGGGAGGATGAAGAGACACGTGGGATGTCCTAAGAGGTCGATAAATATTTATCAGGCCCCGAGGAGCAGAGGCGGTCAGTGTTGTGCCTCAGTGCCTTATGTATCAATCCATTTGGTGCACAACTCGATATCCGCAGGCCTAGGGGTGGTGTTTCGGGTGGTGCATACTGTAACGGTGAGGACAGCAACCGTTATGGCGAAAGAGACACCCTGAGGTGAAAGAGACGAGTGTTTGGTAGGGTGCAGATACCACGGCGTCTTATAGACGAAGTCGATTGTTTGATCGGTGAAAGAGTGGCATTCGACGTAATTCGTCAACGCAGAGAAGGCACAAGGACGAAACAAAGACTATTGGTCTTGAACCGAACCACAACACAACAACCACGGCACTTGACCGCGCTGTAACAATACCAACGTTGACTTATCCGTACATAGCAGCGACGCATACTGTCGAATATTCTATACAATGGTTGGCACCTCTCCACTCAAACGACAGGCCGTCGGCGCCTCTGGAAGCCCCAGTGTAATCTTCAGACATGCTAACATGACATTACAGAGACTATGTGCTGAAATTCGTAATCATTGGTGACACCTCGGTCGGGAAATCCTCATTGTTGGTTCGACTTACCGACCAACGCTTCTTGACCAACCCAGATGCCACTGTTTGTACATCCTCGTCTATACATAGGCACCCTATGGCGTCTTGGATGTCTCTGGCTACTGGGAAAGGGACGACGACGATGCTCGGTTTCATGATAGCTCGGTGTGGAATCTGGAAGCAAATTGATATACACTCCGGACGAAGACAAGACTGTCAAACTACAATGTGCGTGTTCGATCTCCACCTAGACTGCTAATTTCTAGCCGTGGGCCGGTCGTTGTTTCTTTACGAATATCCAATCTGACTGTATTGATGGCACTCTAGGCTGTGATACAGCAGGAATGGAATACTTCCGCTCAATCACGCGCTCGTGCTATCGTGGAGCAACCGGCGCGCTCATCGTTTACGACGTAACCTCACGCGCGCCCTTCCTGCACGCAGTAGAATGGCCCAAAGACGTCCGTGCACACGCTGACCCGAACCTCCTCGTAGCGAATAAGGTCGACTTGGTTAGGAGAGTGCGAGCGCCCGCAGCACGAAGACGAACACTCTCCAGTGGCTTTCAGCACTGGAGGAGGAATCGAAAGCCATTAGTCTATACGATTGGTATAGGAGGATGGGCCACCGCTGTATGAAGATGATTATCGACATGACGAACGGCGCCGTGACCGGGTGGTGCTGAAAGACGTACCTGATGATCGATAGCTGCCCGTCCTGTGCGCTCACAAAAGCGCAACGCCTTCCGTTGAAAACTAGGTGCCCACGCATTGGAACTCGTCCACGGCGACCTGCTCGGCTCATGCCTGTCGAATCAATTAGTTGTTGCAAATACGGTTTCATACCACTGGACGATGACTCGTTAGGTACCGCCCCTTGAGAGCGAAACCTGAGGCACCTGGGAGTTCGAGAAGTGAGCTACCATGATGCAGAATGGAAAAGGGAGGGGAATTAGAGCCATCATGTTCGATAACGCGACAGAGCTGGTACTAGACGCGCTCAACGCGCGCGACGCAGACGAATGACGGGCAGCCATGGACATTGAAATATGCGTCGCTTACACGTCTTTACAGCAGTCCCATGTCCTCTCAACGCGAATATCATCACGCCACGTTGGGTTTTCCACTGGAACTTCGAGAATGGCTCACTCGTCAGGCACAAGGCACACCTCGTAGCACGAGAATTTGCCCAAGTCTTCGGTGTCGACTATAACGAAGCCCACCTAAATGCCCCGGTGGTGCGACTCGAGTCCTTTTCGAGTTCTTGCCTCGATCGCCGTGCTATTCGACCTAGATCTCCGTCCATTTGATGTATCAGCTGCACGTCTGCACGGGGACATTGACGGAGAGGTGTACATGGAGCCACCCCCGGGATCCAGAGAAAGAGACTCTGTTCTGGAAGGGAATGAGACACGAAATTTCTAATTATAAATACGCATTTCCGCAGCTGCGCGTGGCCGACTCGCCGGGACCTCCATCGTATGAGCCGCCGGCCGCCGCCAAAATCTCGACCTTGGTGATATTCTGCAGACGACCGGATCTAATATGCTCGAGAAGCAACTCCAAGTCGCCTTCATTGCATCTCGGTAGCTGCTCCCACAGCCCATGCTCACGCCACCGTATCTTTCGTCCTGCATAACTGGCAACAAACCTATCAACCCGTCGTAAATTGTCTGGATTCGTACTCCAGCAATCTTACGAGTGTGGCCATCCGCTTTTGACTGCTCCAACAACTTCCGACATCAGCTAGTAAACACATCATAGCCCACCCATTATTACACGAACTCTCCTTTTCTCATAATTGCTCGGTATGCACGGCTCTGACTATCTCCCCTGGCATACCATCCAGTAATGCAGCAGTTCCTGATTCGCAAGAGTCGCATCAAGCGCATCTCTCCAACTGCCATGCGGCCAGTCCGCGATTGACGCCTTCAAGTTTCAATACACATACAAATTGGAACCACTCGTTTCGCACTCGGGCCCATCACACCTGATTATTCCTCCAGAGTTGTAGTTCCCACAGAAGAATTTGACATCATATGGGTCGATAATACTGGTTGCTGCCGATGCGTGTGAGGAGTCTTTGACTAGTATTCTTTAAACGTGTGGATGGGAGGCATCGAGTGTAGGTGGGAGCGACGGATGGTGATGGTGGTGTGCTGGGGACAGATTGCGTGCTCACCAGTCGTAGCGTCGGTTCTGGCCAGCATGCTATGACGTGAAGTAAATTGCGAGAAGTACAAGGGTCATAAAAGCCGAGAAATAAAGTGATTGGCAGGAATAGTGGAAAAGCCAATGGTCTAGTCGCGGTCTCTCCGCTCGTGTTGATGGAAACTTCTTGCGCTGGTGAAAGGCTTTCACTTCTTGATTGACGAGCTTCCGGAGGCGGTCAAGTTCGACCAAGCACTCCCATGAGCAGGTCGTGCCAAATGCTAGCAGCGCCCCGGCGGGGTTATCAACGGGGAGTTGAAAAGGGCAGTTGAAGTTAAGGAAACGCGGAGCGATTTCTTCGGAAGGCGGGTAATGTTCGTTGGGGAACGCAGTCCGAATAGCAAACGACCAGCCTAGGAGCTAAAGCGCATCATTAGCAATGTCCCGGGGTTCTCCTATGCACCCACCCACCCTAATATCGCCCATTGTTCGTTCCATATAGCAATCGTACCTCAGAATCTGGCCTCCGGCCAAGGAAAACCTATCGGTGACCATCAATCCAGTGTCCCTTGTCGTACATAGGTCCACACAACTATGCGCAACCCAATGTTTATCCTCTTACGATGCGTTTGGGCGCGGGGATGATCTGTCGCGCTCCACAGAAATCGAATGGGTGCCAAGGTCCCTCAGCATACCAGCAGCATCGACATGTCCGCCCATTGTACATGGCACTGTCCATGGCATTTGTCGGGTTAGGGGAACGAACTTCCTGTCGAGTAGGCGAGGTGGGTACGTAACGCTTGTACCCCTGCATCGTTCAGATACTGAAGACCACCTCGCGGACCTGCTCTCCGTGTTGACACGACTGCAGGCCTATCTAATTCGGAGAAAGGTCAGACCATGACCCAGTTGAGAAGCCGTTGATACATGTTGAGCCACGGCGGGGGCGAATCGGATTCGAGTCCAAGGCGAGTAAGGCAATCGGGGGCATCGACGGCACTGTCAATCAGGTTGGCAAAAGGGGTTTGTTGCCGAGGTCTAGACGAGCGACCCTTCTATCGTCGTTATGATAATCTGAGCTGCAACTATCACGCCTAGCACGCTCTTCTCCAATTTCCCAGATAGCCTGAGAGCGAGGAGTACCAGGCCTCTCCCTGAGTTTATATATCTCTTCTTCATACATTTATCCACCGGGAGAAACTTTCACAGCACCTCGACGGACGGTATCACTGTATGTGCCTTCGACTTGGTCAACGTCGGTAGTGGGGACTGCTTTGTCGGTCGCATATCCAAGGTGGAGCGAGTCGCCTTCAAATTGGGCACAATTACACCGTCTGCCTCCTCTTCGATGCGATCGATGGTAACAGTATCCATGCTGCTATATTTGAGCTTGCTGCACTTGTTCCTGTCGTGAACACTTCCCTTGAGTGATGCGGCCTTGATTGTCTGTGTTAGCTCGCGAACATAGACGTCCAGGGTCTAAGCCTATTCCGTGGCATCGCCAGGATATGGATGTCCACCGACGCTGTTCCATACACGTATTGGTGACGCTCTGCGCTGAGCTTGGGATCGCGCTTGACAGTCTGGAATGTACCCGTCAGAACCATGATAGAGGTTATTGGACCCAATCAACTCACGTCATATTCACAGCCAATACCCAGCCTTCTCAACCTTGAAATGAGAGTCTTTCTCACCGCCTTCCTAACAACAGGACGTACGACTTGGAGGGTGCACAAGTCCTCGTCGTAATGCTTGCCATGCATCCCTAGCATATGAAGATTGAGCCCATCATACACGCGTTCTCCATCCGTCTAGAGTGCGCCATTTGTAGAGTCTCGCACATCTCACTAAGCTCTCGCTCAGGTATATTCTCCACTCTATCCAGTTGCTTCTCGTCGACCATGTAGAGAGGGCTCCTGCATATGGGGGGCGAACGTTCGGACCTTGATATCCATCGGCAGAGGATCAACATTTGGGGTCGTCGGTGTTGAATCTCCTTCTTCGCTAGCACCGTTGATTGTTTTGATTTCCTTAGGAGGGGAATGAAGCGCTTAACATTGGCATCAACAATCTCGTACACCTCTTGCATCTCGTTCGCGTTCTCGTCGGCTAAATGCCAATCGTTGTAGTGCTCAGCCGGCTCCGCTTCCCCAACTCGATGGATGGTAATGTAATCATCCCACTCAGTGTGTTCACGGACGTGACTTTGCACATGCCCGTCTCCAAGGGTCCTGCTGAGCCGCAACGGCCCAGACATAGTCGTCAGAGCAGCCAGACACGGGTTTGTATGTGGTATTCCGTGGAGAGTACCGCCTTGATGTCCTGGGGGCATGTCCTGCAACGGTACTGGTGCAACAGCCGTCTGCGAGAATGTGCTGGATCGACTCTCCTGAGTTGACGAGTGCTAATGAGTTCGGAAGGCTTTTGCGGACTGCATTGAGTTCTTTGGTGAGCTGGTGTCCGGCGCTACCTCACAATTGGTACCAAATGGGATAGGCGCTTGGTGCTTGCGGATTTCTGACGGATGGAGCATGGATGAAAGGTGTTGGGGAGGGGACCCGAGTCTAATTCAGGCTTGAGAGGTGTGGCAGGACTTCTCGAGTGCTGGACTGGACCAGAAGAATTGGGGGCCGACCCTCGTCCAGCATGATGATCATAGAACCTATTGCTCTTCCTTAGGAGCTCGGCGCGGCGTGCACGCTTTGCAGGGAAGAGGCGACAGGAGGAATCACCTGGGATAATCGAGGAGGTGACGAATGTTCGGATCGGTGGGAGCGAGACCTTGCACAAGGCTGGGAGGGCGGTTCGACGATGCCTGACGGGGCGCGAATGAGATGGCGACATTGGCGCTCAGTATATCGTATTGAGAAACGGAAGGCGGCTTCCTGAGTGCATACTAGCGCGAGGGCTCGCGGGCGAGATGGTCCCAAGCCGTCAAACTTTGGCTGGCTCGTCAAAGTGGGCAGCCACTCACCGACCTGCGCGTTCCTGAGAGTTTTTCCGTCATGCGCATCGTTGTTTCGCCTGGATAACTGAGCAAGGAAAAGCCACCCCACCATTCCCTACTCATAAGAAGACCTGACATACTCTCCCCCCGCATAGCACCACTCCATCTTCTTGGTCTCCTAACCGGGTGCAGGGACTACTCGTGTCGGCGAGAAGCACCAAGCATTCGCTCCCAAGTCTTCCATCAAGGATTTCTCCAGCCGGTACCTTCACTGGGTCCAGCGTGTCCACCGGGGTTGCAATGCTCCATAACCCACCACGGGTGACTAAGCATTGCGACGCCGTCTAAAGAATGAGCGTGAGCGCAACATTGGGTCAAACATGGTGAGCCTTTGTTTACCACTTGTGAAGAAATGAACGGGGTCATTTTTACAGAGCAGGGCAGATGAAACAATCATCGGTAGGAAATTTGGGTAGTATTTCACGATACCGCAGAAGGATGAGTGGTTCGTATCCAGAATGCCCCATATCTCTGCCTCTGTCTCCTACCATCTGCTGGTCACCTACTGTGGCATTCTCAGTAATATAGTACGTCAACTGGCACTATGCCAAACCTGATACACACTCCACCCCTATACAGCGTGGATCGCAATCACGTCCAGTTAGGACGCGGACCTCTGGCTTGGTAAAACTGTGCATCCAATAAAAAAAATGAAGAGAGCATGGATGCAACACCGCCAGGAGGACTTCTTCCGTGCTATCAGTAATATTTCGACGATTGGTATCAACATGTGAGTACGTGCCCGTAGACCCCCAAGATCTAGACCTAACATATTTGTATCTGGGATGAGGACTAACGGACTGCAGAGGAGGATGGTAAATGAGATTCAGATTTTGTTTAGTGGTTTGCATACTCTCGACGCTAGCCCCATAACCTAAGCACAAATATTCAACCTTCCGCCGTCAGCCCGCTCTATGTCTTGGATTGTACCTTTGTGAACACTTTGAAACGCCACCCACAACTTGCTTTAAACCACTGGCTCTGAGGAGGTCTTGTGTGTTCAGGAAATCAGTTTATCATGTGAAACATCTCTCCTCTTAATTGGGGATCTTTGGAAATTTCATGGAAAGTTACAGGCGTTGAGTGAGCATGACTCAATGTCACGTCTCAGTGTTTGTTCTTTGGTCCTCGTTCTGTACATTTAGCGCGAGGTGTTTACCTATATATCTCACGGTTCATCCTCACTTTTTTGTGCGCTAGGGTGGTCGTGGTCTTCACCAACAGGTCCACACATTTGGTCTGCAAAGTCGTCCATGTCCTCCCATCCTCGAGTGCATGAAATGCCATGCCGTATACTCTTACAGAGAAGAAATGAGGAAAGGGGAAATCATGTGCACGACATTAAAATGGAGGTCCTGCGCTCTGGGAATACGTGGCTATGTGAGAAGAAGAAGAAGACACAAAAATAGCACGAGTAAGAGAAACGAGTATAGCAAACAACAAGCACAGAGTCAAGAATAAAGAATGGCTAGCGCCGTGCAGTGGTAAAAATTTGACTCCAAGACTTCCCTAATGCAAACTCATCAAAATGAAGAGAAACTGACCGAATAGGGGATGTGAGAGGGATTGTGAGGAGAGCAGGTGAATGGAGGCCTGCACGACAGTCATGAGGTACCCAATAGAGTAAGCCGCCACCCGGGTCTTTGACCCAACCCTCTTGGTCTGGCCGTTCAGCCTCGATGTACGAGGTGAACTGGGGAGGAATTTGTGAAAATGAGTCCCATAAGTGAATAAACCCGTCACTAGATCCAGAAATGATATGCTGCGCATCAGAAGAGTATGCAACGGACGCCACAGATCGAGTGCGCCCCTCCAGAGGCTTCCCGATTGTAAAGTTAGTCTCAGCATCCCAGATTCGAATTGTCTTGTCAGATGATCCAGAGATGATGTGCCGCGTATCGGGAGAGTAAGCAACCGAGTACACCCAGTCAGTGTGCCCCTCCAAAGGTCTGCCGACGGCGGAGCCAGTCTCAGCATTCCAGATTCGAATTGTCTTGTCAAATGATCCAGAGACGATGTGCCGCCCGTCAGGAGAGTAAGCAACTGAAAGCACCCCGCCAGTGTGCCCCTCCAAAGGTTTGCCGACTGCAGAGCCAGTCTCGGCATTCCAGATTCGGATTGTTTTGTCTTCAGACCCGGAGATGATGTGCCGCCCATCGGGGGAGTAAGCAACTGAGTACACCCTGCTAGTGTGCCCCCCCAAAGGCTTGCCGACTGGAGAGCCAGTCTCGGCATTCCAGACTCGAATTGTCTTGTCAAATGATCCAGAGATGACGTGCCGCCCATCGGGAGAGTAAGCAACTGACCACACCCCGTCAGTGTGCCCCTCCAAAGGCCCACCGACTGCAGAACCAGTCTCGGCACTCCAGATTCGAATTGTGTTGTCAGATGATCCAGAGATGATGTGCCGCCCATCGGGAGAGTAAGCAACTGAGTACACCCTGCCAGTGTGCCCCCCCAAAGGCTTGCCGACTGCAGAGCTCGCCTCAGCATTCCAGATTCGAGCGGTCTTGTCAGATGATCCAGAGGCGATGTGCCGCCCATCGGGAGAGTAAGCAACTGACCACACCCAGCCAGTGTGCCCCTCCAAAGACTCGCCGACTGCAGAGCCAGTCTCAGCATTCCAGCTTCGAATTATGTTGTCTTCAGATCCAGAGATGATGTACCGCCCATCGGGAGAGTAAGCAACTGAAAGCACCCCGCCAGTGTGTCCATTTAAAGGCTTGCCGACTGCAGAGCCAGTCTCAGCATTCCAAATTCGAATTGTATTGTCTTCAGATCCAGAGATGATGTGTCGCCCATCGGGAGAGTAAGCAACTGACCACACCCAGCTAGTGTGCCCCCCCAACGGCCCGCTGACTGCAGAGCCAGTCGCAGCATTCCAGATTCGAATTGTGTTGTCAGATGACCCAGAGACGATGTGCCGCCCATCGGGAGAGTGAGCAACTGAAAGCACCCGGCCAGTGTGCCCATTCAAAGGCTCGCCGACTGCAGAGCGGGTCTCAACATTCCAGATTCGAATTGTATCGTCAGATGATCCAGAGATAATGCGCTGCCCATCAGGGGAGCAAGCAACTGACCTCACCCAGCCGTTGTGCCCCCCCAAAGGCTCGCCGACTGCAGAGCCAGTCTCAGCATTCCAGATTCGAATTGTCTCGTCAGATGACCCAGAGATGATGTACCGCCCATCGGGAGAGTAAGCAACTGAGTACACCCTGCCAGTGTGCCCCCCTAAAGGCTTGCCGACTGCAGAGCCAGTCTCGGCATTCCAAATTCGAATTGTGTTGTCATCGGATCCGGAGATAATGTGCCGCCCATTGGGAGAGTAAGCAACTGACCTCACCCGGTCAGTGTGCCCCTCCAAAGGTTTGCCGACTGCAGAGCCAGTCTCAGCATTCCAGATTCGAATGGTATTGTCATCAGATCCAGAGGTGATGTGTTGCCCATCGGGGGAGTAAGCAATTGAGCACACCCCGCCAGTGTGCCCCTCCAAAGGCTTGCCGACTGCAGAGCCAGTCTCAGCATCCCAGATCCGAATCATCCTGTCGTCCGATCCGGTGGCAATCCAGAACCCGTTGGGAGAATAACTTATGCAATTCACACCGCCCTTGTGTCCAATCCATTTCAATGGCGGCTCTGGCCATGACAACGGTTTTCTGCTTTGCATCTGGATGCCTTTAGTGAAATATGTGCTAAAGATCGTTGATAAAGGTGACTCTGAGGGCAGGAATGGTCCGGTTGAAATGTAGGTGTGTGGAGTGCTCATGGAGATGGGAGTGCGGAAGACGATCATGAAACGACAAACATCCTGAATTCTTTCCAAAAGTTTCTCATCTGTATCCTAGAGTAAGTTAGAATCGCTTTGGAATCCCCATCAGAGCAAGCCGGAGCTGTACTCACCTTGACCAATTTCGATGTCAGTTCTCGAAGGCTTGGAACCCCAATTCGCAACATTCCCATAACGCTCAATACTTCAACCCAAAATAGTGCATACGGTCCTTCAAAGAATTTCCTCAGCATGTCCAACAGACGCCCCTCGCGAGTGTCGGGAGTAAAGCAGAGATGATTTGACCAATACAGAGAACTATACTGCAAAGCGTCGGAAATATTTTCTTTGATTCGCGATGCGAGTCCTTTCACATCTGCATTCGCGAGCCGGGAGTCCTCGAGCCCGCAGATGTTGAAACGGAGCTGTCGAACCATCTTCTCGAGGCAAGCGATACCCAGTTCCATATTTGCGTCTCGGAAGTTAACCCGATAGTCGCCCTGACAATCATTGCTCACAAAGAAGTCCGAAATGGACAAATGCCGGACACGAATCCCTCCACTGGCTCCTCCGTCTCGATAGAATATAGAGCTGAGTTCGTCTACCCACATTTTCACCAGGTCGGGTCTCACTCCCGCGAGCTCTGCAATCGTTTCGTCGGACAGTGGGCGGTACTGTGCTGTTATAAGAAGCACTCCAATCACCTGCCGAAATTCCACATTGCTATGCACTTTCCGTGCCATGACGATGCTGGAGTAAAGTGCATATAGAGACGTCAAGCCAGGGCTGGCTGAGTCTTGCAAGGTCTCCAATAACTGCTTAGTGGGATCATGGCAATACTCGAGGGCACGTGCAAGGGTCTCAATGAAGATGAACAGACCCGCTGCCCGGGGGATAAGTCTATCGAGGAGCGATGATTCTGGCCAAGGAGATTGGAGACACCGCGTTGAAGCCACCTTATCGAATCGGTCTTTGGCGAAGATCCGTAGGTCGGAGGTGGTCTCTTCATCTGCGGTCAAATCATATCGCAAATGCGGCAATAGGGTGGAACTATCAAAGAAACGTTGGATATCGACTTCTTGTCTACTGGTGATGATAACCTTGAGCCACG
>Ga0307515_10018751_pt1 | contig 12492 bp, 7 predicted proteins | sample 17_EM_MG_FD_194513 | JGI IMG/M metagenome (GOLD analysis project Ga0307515, IMG submission 194513) | Populus trichocarpa ectomycorrhiza microbial communities from riparian zone in the Pacific Northwest, United States - 17_EM | ecosystem: Host-associated > Plants > Roots > Unclassified | place... | reverse complement strand
GCCGGCGTTGACCACGCGCGTCGAGCTGCGTTCGCTGGTGCACGACGCGGCCCGGGACGACGCCGATCCCGCGCCCCTGGTCGAGGCCCACGCGACGGCGGAGCTGCCGCTGCCGCCCCGGCTGATCCAGGAGCGCGCGCATCCGGCGATCGGTCAGGTCCGGGCGCTGGTGGCGCACGGCGGGCGGCCCTCGCAGCAGCCGCGGATGCGGCGACGGGGACGCGCGGTGGTCACGGTGGCGATCACGGTCGTCGCGGCATGCGTTCTCGGCGGCGTCGCGTGGTGGCGGTTGACCGCGGAGCCGGCGCGCGTGACGAGGCCGGGCCCGGCGCCGGCGGCTGGTTCCCGGCAGGCCACCGAGCCCGTTGCGGCCGCGGCGACGATCGAGGGACGGCCCGCCACGACGCTGGCCGGCAGTGCGGCCATCACCCGCACGGCGACAATCGAGGCGCAGGCCGCTTCGACGCCGGTCGGCAGTGCGGCGATCCCCCCCGCGGCGCCGGCTCCGGAGATCCCGCTGTCCCCGGTGAGCCCGGCTCCAGCGCAGGCCCCGGCCCCGGTCCCGGCGGCGCCGCGTGCGCGCCCGAGGCCGCAGGCGCGCCTGTCGATCGACTCGGAGCCGTTTGCGGTGGTCGATCTCGACGGCAAGTCGCTCGGCGCGACGCCGCTGTACCAGGTGCCGGTGGCGCCGGGCCATCACGTGCTCCGCGCCGAGACCGGCGACGGCCGGGTCCAGCGCCGCGCGATCGACGTCGCGGCCGGCGCCGCCGCCACGGTGGTCCTGCGCTGGCCCGCCGGCGCCCGGTGAATCTCCCGCCGAGGTGGTCCAGAGCCGAGGTGGTCCAGGATCGATCCACCTCGGGCCTTTCCCCCCAGGGCCCCGTCGAGGATCGCCGGCAGCTTGCGCGCGCGGCGCACCGGCATCGCGGTTGCTGTAGGTCGGCGTCGGAGGAATACATGCAACTTCGTGAACTGCTCGTGATCGGACTGCTCGCGTCGATCGGCTGTGGCTCGGTATCGTCCGACGAGCCGGGAGGCGGCCCGGGACCCGGATCTGACCCCGGCTCGACGGAGGGCGGCGGCCGCCCCGGGGATCCGCTGCCCCCGCAGGGCTCCCTGGTCGCCACGGTGTTCCGCGGCGGCCCCTACCGCACGCTGATCGCGGCGAATCCGCTGATCGATCCACGGAGCAGCGAGTACGTCGGGCTGCTCGACGGGCCGCTCGCGGCCAACACGATCAAGTTCGGCGTCACCGTGCGCTACTCCTACGCCACCGACCCCAGCTATCGCATCATGATGATGCCACCCGGCGGCGAGGACTGGGGCCAGCCGTTCGAACAGCAGGTGACGACCGCGGCCGGGACCGACAGCTGCAATCCCCTGCACATCCCCGAGGACCTCAGCGCGCCGCCGGGCGACGAGACCTGGCGCGATGGCTGGGTGTACATCCTCGATACCACCAAGCGCGCACAGCTGATCTGTGCGATCTGGCAGGCCAGCAAGATCGGCGGCAAGTGGACCGGCTCGTTCGGCGGCGTGCTCGATGCGCGCGGCACCGGCGCGAACCTCGCCGGGACGATCAGCGGCTCGAACATCCCGCACAACCCGGTCCTCGCGTCGGAGATCGAGCGCGGCGTGATCGACCACGCGCTGTCGTTCGGATCGTCGAAGAACGATCCGAAGGTGTTCCGCGCGCCGGCGACCAAGACCGACGGCAAGGGCCAGCCCGGGCAGCTGCAGCAGGGCATGCACTTCCAGCTCGATCCGAGCTACGACTGCGGCGGGCTCGGCAACCGCGTCGAGCGCATGGTGTGCATCGCGCTGCAGAAGTACGGGATGTACGACAACGACTCGACCACCGGCAGCAATGGCTTCCTGTTCGAGACCGATGATCTCGACGATCCCGCGAAGGCGCCGCCGACCCGGCCCGGCGACTACGCCAGGCCCGGTGGGCTGTATTCCAGCAACGGCCTCAACTACGACTATCAGACGTTCCCGAACATCCCGCTCGGCCGCATGCGGCTGCTCAAGGCTGGCAACTGACCCGGCCGCTGGCTACCATCGCGGCGATGGCCGACGGCGCACCGCCGACGCTGACGGTCCGCGATCGCAGCATCGCGATCCGGCTGTTCGAGGTCACCGTGGTCGACGGCCCCGATCGCGGCAAGCGCGCGGTGTCCGGCGGCGACGAGCTCACGATCGGTACCAGCGCGGGCAACGATCTGCAGTTGACCGACGCCGGGGTGTCGCGCCACCACTGCGCGATCCGCACCACCGAGCGCGGGCTCGAGCTGCGCGACCTGTCGAGCACCAACGGCACGCTGCTCGGCGAGTGCGAGGTGGTCAAGGTCGTGATCCGCGGCGCGGCCCGGCTGCGGCTCGGCTCGACGGTGGTCGCGGTCGAGCTGCTCGATCGCGAGATCGATCAGCCGCTGGCCGAGGATCAGCGCTACGGCGAGCTCGTCGGGGCGAGCCCGGCGATGCGCCGCCTGTACCCGGTGATCCAGCGCTGCGCCGAGGCCACGGCGACCGTGCTGATCGAGGGCGAGACCGGCACCGGCAAGGAGCTGGTCGCCGAGTCGATCCACCGGGCGAGCACCCGGCGCCACGGCCCGTTCGCCGTGGTCGACTGCGCCGCGCTGCCGCGCACGCTGATCGAGGCCGAGCTGTTCGGCCACGTCCGCGGCGCGTTCACCGGCGCGGACCGGGATCGCAGCGGCGCGCTGGTCGACGCGGCCGGCGGCACCGTCCTGCTCGACGAGATCGGCGAGCTGCCGCTCGAGCTCCAGCCGGTGCTGCTGCGCGCGCTGGAGAACCGCACGGTCCGGCCGCTCGGCAGCGCGCGGCACCAGCCGATCGACGTCCGGATCCTCGCCGCCACGCACCGCGATCTGCGCGTCGAGGTCAACCGCAAGCGGTTCCGCGCCGACCTGTACTACCGGCTCCACGTGCTGCGCATCGAGATCCCGCCGCTGCGCCAGCGCGCCGGCGACATCGCGGTGCTGTGCGAGCACTTCTGGCGCACGTTCCGGCCCGACTCCGTGCCGCCGCCCGAGCTCGTCGCCGATCTGGTCGCGCAGCCGTGGCCGGGCAACGTCCGCGAGCTGCGCAACGCGGTGGAGCGCGCGGCCGCATCGGGTGCGCCGCCCGAGCTGCGCGCGGCGCAGTCCTACGTCCAGGCCAAGCACCAGGCGGTCGAGGACTGGGAGCGCGGCTGGGTCGAGCAGCTGCTCGACGCGCACCACGGCAACCTGTCCCGGGCCGCCCGCGCCGCCCGGATGGGGCGCAGCCACCTCCGCCAGCTCGCCCGCCGCCACCTGGCCGCGGCCCACGACCCCGATCCCGACGAGCCGGCGTGACCCGGCTCGCCGGATCGCGGCTCGCTACGGCGCGTCGCTCAGGATGCACGCCTCGGCGTCGAACCCGCGCAGGCTCGTGGCCGGCGCGGTGCGCGTCGCGATCACGGCGCTCTGATCGCTCACACCGCGGCGCGCGGTGCAGGTCGACGGCTCCGAGATCAGCAGCGGGAACGGCGTGTTGGTGATGCCGCTGACCTCGACGTCGTCGATGGTCCAGCCGATCGCCGACGCCGCCGCGTCCGTGCCGAGCCGGAACCGCAGCTGCACCGAGAGCCCGGCGAACAGGGTCCCGAAGTTGAGCGTCACCGGGTTGCGCGCCGGGTAGCCCGGGCTCGCGCCGCTGTACGCCATGCGCCCGCCGATCGGGTTGCCGGAGTTGTTGACCAGCACGCCGGTGTAGCCCGGGTTGACGCCGAACGCCGAGACGTCGTTCCACGTCGCGCCGCCGTTGAGCGAGATCTCGATGACGCCGCCGTCGAACAGCGTCGTGCCAGCGCCCTCGAGCTTGTACGCGTGGTTGAACTTGACCACGAGCGCCTCGGTCGTGCTCACCGCCAGCGCGGGCGAGACGAACTGCGAGTCGCTCGGGAACCCGGCATCCTTGCCGAAGAACGACTGGTTGCCGGTGCCATCGACCACGCGGCCCCACAGGGTCGTCGCGGCGTCGCCGGTCGGCGTCCACGGCGAGATCCTGGTGTCGGCGCGGTCGATCTTCGACGTGGTGGGCACGTCGTCCACGCCGGTCGGGAGCGACAGCGCGACGTCGATCCCGTTGCGGTCGCAGGTGCTGTCGCCGGCACCGTGGATGTTGATCGCGATGCGGGCGTTGCGCGGCGCGGTCGCCAGCAGGGTCACCGGGATCGTCAGCGCGGTGCTGGTGAACGGCTTGAGCAGCGGGAGGCGCAGCTGGGTGCCGAGCCGGACGCCGGGGCTCGACGTCGTGGCCGTGAGGCTCACGTTCTCGGCCGCCAGGATGCCGTTGTTGGCGAGGGTCACGCGCAGCTGGCCGGACTCGCCGGGATCGAGGTAGCCGTCGTGATCGCACGAGATGCCGTCGTCGACCAGGCTGACCCCGCCGATCGCGAGCTTGCCGGCCAGGGTGCCGCTCTCGACCACGCCCGCGTTGGTCGTCGCGTCGTTGCTCGGCGACACGGCGCAGGATCCCGCGCCGCGGCCGGCGAACGCCGCCGCCATCAGGGTCATGTCGTCGGTGTCGAGCGCGCTCGCGGCGGCGAGGATCGCGTCGCGCGCCTCGGTGAAGGTCGCGTCCGTCGGCGTCAGCAGGAGGCCCGCGACGACGTAGTCGGACATCCGGCGGCGCGCGATGGTGACGCCGTGCTCGTCGGCCAGCACGTTGAGCGCCTCCCACATCATGGTCGCCCAGACCTCACCTGCGTTGTGGACCTCGCTGTTGGGGCCGCCGGGGAACCCGGGGGTGGTGGTGGGCAGCGGGTTCTCGTCGCCGATGTGGCGGAAGCTGAGGTCGTTCTTGGTCCGGTCGCGGCTGTACGGGAACCGGCGGATCCCGAAGTACGCGCTGTCGGGCGAGCCGTTGGCCACGGCGTACGGCGCCGCCGCGTAGACGCCGTCGCGGTTGTCGCCCTCGCGCAGCATCAGCATCAGCCCGTTGAAGTCACCCCAGCCCTCGGACATGCCGCTGCACTGCTGCGCGCCGCAGTTCGCGAGCCGGTGGTGCAGGTAGTGGCCCCACTCGTGGCCGACCACCGAGTTGTCGAGGTCGCCGTCGCGCTCCGGGCCCGAGGCCGCGCTCTGCAGCTCGACGGTCACGGGACCGGCCGCGAGCGCGGTCCGCAGCGCGGAGCCATCGGCCTTGCCGATCGCCACGCCCGGGATGTTGGCCGCGGCGCTGCCGGCGAACGCGCGCGGATCGTCGAGCGTGCCGTCGACCAGGATGACGCCGATCGCGCCGGCGGCCTTCGCGCTGTTGACGGTGGCGGCCGAGCCGCACACGCCGGAGAACGTGAGCAGCACGATCTTGCCGGCGACGCTGGTGAGCGGCTGGCAGCCGTCATCGGTCGGCGCCGTCGCGTCGACGCCGGCGACCAGGTCGCCGATGAGATCGAAGTTGCGCGGGCCGGCGGTGAACGCCTCGCTGTGGATCGCGCCGGTCGGCGCGAGCAGCGCGGTGTTCGTGCCCGCGGTCCACAGGAACATCCGCATCCGCGGCCGCGCGCCGTCGGACGGCGTGGCCATCGAGGCGTTGTTCCGCGAGCCCGCGGTCGCGCCGGCCTGGGCCGTGATCAGCAGCTGGTCGTTGGCGAGGCCGCCGCGACCGAAGTTGTCGAGCTGAGCGTTGCCGGTGATCTCGGTGAAGCCCGAGTCGTACCACCAGTCGTGCATCCAGTTGACCAGGTAGAACGCGTTGACCGTGGCCGCCTTGGACTGGTCGGGGCTGGCGAGCGGCTCGAGCTCCTGGTGGTAGGTGTAGTTGAGGATCCGGCCCGACTTGACCTCGGGGCGGATGTCGCCGGTGGTGAACACCGCGTTGCCGTCGAGATCCGCGAACGCCTCGGCGTTGTTGCCCGACGTGGTCGTCGCGTTGTCCGGCAGCCACTTGTCGAGCGTGGAGTTGAACGCCTCCATCACGACCAGGCTGGACGCAACGGGCGCGGGCGAGGTGCCGTCGGGCACGCCGGTGGGGTGCGGCGCGAAGCTCTGCAGCGGGCCGTCGAGCGGCCGGCGGTTGCCGGTGGTCTCGGCGTAGACGCGGTACACGAACGCGTCGTTCTGCTCGAGGTTCTCCTGGTACACGATCGCGCCGCCGTCGTCCTTGACGAGGTAGCGGTGCGCCGCGAACGACGGGAAGCTGGGATCGCGCATCGGGTCAGGGCCGGCATCGCCCATGACCTCGATGTCCCAGACCGCGGTCAACGTGTCGCCGACCCTGGCGAGCTCGCGCCGCGCGCGCGCGCTCGAGATCTGGAGCTCGGCCGTCGCGGCGACGTCGAGCGTCTGCCAGCCGCCTTCCTCGCCGGCGTTGCTGATCGCCATCCGGGGCCGCGCCGCGCCGTACTGCATGTCGAGCGCGTGCCCGAGCGCCTGGCTCGCCGAGCCCACGAAGCTCGGCCTGGTCGTCGCGGGCAACAGCGTGCCCGAGACCGCGGCGAGCGAGCGATCGGCGTGCATCAGCACGCGGAGCTCGCCGCGAGCGATCGGGATGCCATCGATCTTCTGCGCGAGCCTGACCACGGTGGCGCCGTTGCGCAGCTGCTGGGTCCCGGCCGGGACCAGCTCCGTGGGCTGGGCCTGCTTGACCCACAGCGGCGCGAGCGCCGCGACGTGATCGCGGGCGGCGACCTCGGGGGCCATGCCGGCGACGCTGGCGCGCGGGACGATCGCGCGGATCAGGCGAGGCGCACCGGCGGCGTCGCTCGACATGACGGACACGCCGAGGCCGGTTGCCGTCTGGTCGGTCGGTAGGCCCGGTTGACCGGTTCCGGGGTTCCCCGGATCGCCCGGAGCTCCGGGATCACCGGGCGGCGTCGGCGACGACGGGCCCGTGGCACACGCAGCTGCAAACAACAATGGCGGAATGGCGAGCGAGCGCAAGCGAAAGAACATGGTCACCTCCCTGGCAGGACGCTGCAGGGTATGGCGATAACCGGCAAACTTTCGCGTGTGCGAGGCAACAATTGGTTGGCGGGCGCTAACGCGTGACGCGCACAAACGCATTGCGCAGTTCGCACTTTCCGTCCGTCCGGCTCCCTGAGCTCGGGTTCACGGAGCTCCGAGGCTGAACCTCGCTGCCAGCTCACGGACGATCGCAGCGCGCGCCGACGCACGGCGAGGCGTCGTCCTCCCGGAATGGAACTTGCCGGTCGCGAGGCCGCCGATCGGACCTTCACATCGCGCGAGTCGCCCGTCTACCGGGGAAACGATTCCTTCAGGGGGTATGTAATGCGCACGTGGCGAATCTGTGTCTCGACAATCATTCTGGTATTCGCGGCACTCGGCGGCTGCTCGCTCGAGTCCGGACCAGATCCAGCGGCTGATCTCGGTGCGACCAGCGCGGCCGTCATCGGCGGGCTGCTCCAGTACGGTGGCGACTACATTCGCGAGCACGCGACCGTGCGCGTGGTGTTCTGGCGCACCAGCAACGGCGTGGCGGTGAGCGCCCCGACCAGGGCGGTCGCCGGTCCGATGGTGTCGGCAATCGTTGCCGGTTCGTACTTCGACTGGCTCAAGTCGGAGTACACGACCCCGGCCGCGATGTCGCCGGTCGGCGTGAGCCTCGTGCCGAACGCCGGCAGCTACGCCGGACAGCTCGAGACCACCAGCGGCCTGACGACGATCATCTCGGACGCCGCGATTCGCGCCCAGATCGCCGCCGAGCTCGCCGCCGGCAACCTGGGGCCGCACAGCGGCAACACGTCGACCGACCATCAGCTGGTGGTCCTCGTCGTGGTGCCGGTGGGCGTCAGCGTCCGCGACATCGGGGCCGCGGCGTCGAACTCGGACGTGCCGTATCACGCCAACACGTTCGGGGTCGATTCCATCGCGTACGTCGTCGTTCGCGACGACGCGGACTTCGTCGCGAACGGGTCGGCGGGCATCCTCTCGGCGATCCTCAACCCCAGCGCGGACGCCACGTTCCGGGCGTGGTCAGGCCCGTTCCTCGACGTCCCGTTTCGCGAGGTCGGCTGCTTCAACGCCGGTGCCACCGTGCCGGTGTTCGATCCGACGACGTCGATGACGCTGCCCGCCGCGCCGCTGTACTCCAACGCCCAGGCCGCGTGTATCGGACCGCCGCTGCAGATCAGCAACGCCGCCGGCAATCCGGCCGGCGCCGCGCAGACCCAGAGCGTGGCGCCCGGCGCGCAACCGGGGCCGTTCACGTTCTTCGCGACGAACCGCTCGGTCGCCACGGTCAGCCTGTCGAGCGCCCCGGGCTGCGCGTTCGCGGCGCCGACGCTGGCGCCCGGCGCGGTCGCGCGCCTCGATTGCACGGCATCGTCGTCGATCCAGACGGTGCTGCTGAGCGCGGGGTTCGGCGCGATCACCTATCGCACCGCCGTGACCCTGACCGTGGCGTGCGCGCCCGGGGCGGTGTTCGACGGCACGACGTGTGTCCAGCCGACGTTCGATTGCAGCGAGTGCGAGTGCGGCTGCACGCCGTCACATCGGGCGTGCCGCGCTTGCCCGCCGCCGCACTGCAATCCGAAGATCGGCTGCGAAGACTAGCCGACCACGGCCCCGGCGGATCTCGCACCCACGTCCAGGCCCGGAGCGGGCGGTCGCGCGGGGGACGATCACCCTGCCGGCCCTCGCGCCGGGGTTCGCGCCTTGAGTTCCTGGCGGAACGTGAGAACATCGCCGCCAGGAGGATTCCTCTCACGGTTCCTGATGTCTCCTCGGGTTCAGCTCGACCCACGCGTGGATACCGATCTTGCGATGATGGATGCGTTGCGCGATGACCCGCGGCTCGTGCTCGTGCTCGATGCCGGGGGAACCAGCCTCCGGTTCAACGCGATCCAGGGCGGGCGCGCGCTGCTCGAGGTGCCGCGCACGCTGCCGTCGTTCGGGGACGATCTCGAGCGCTGCCTGGGCCAGATCACCGAGGGCTTCGCGGCGACGCACGCGGCCACCGGGCAGCGCGCGGTCGCGCTGTCGCTCGCGTTTCCGGGGCCGGCCGACTACCGGCGCGGGATCATCGGCGATCTGCCCAACCTGACCGGGTTCCGCGGCGGCGTCCCGCTCGGGCCGATGCTCGCCGCGAGGTTCGGCCTGCCGGCGTTCATCAACAACGACGGCGCGCTGTTCGCGTACGGCGAGGCGCTCGGCGGGCTGCTGCCGTTCGTCAACGATCGGCTCGCAGCGGCCGGGAGCCCGCGCCGGTTCCGCAACCTGCTCGGCGTCACGCTGGGCACCGGCTTCGGCGGCGGGATCGTGATCGATGGCCGGCTCGTGCTGGGCGACAACTCCGCGGCCGGGCAGATCTGGATGATGCGGCACCCGGGCGACCGGGGGCGCGTGGTCGAGCAGGGGGTCAGCATCCGGGCGGTGCGCCGCGAGTACGCCGCCGCGGCGGGCCTGGCGCTCGATGACGCCCCGGAGCCCAAGCGGATCGCCGAGATCGCCGCGGGCGCCGCGCCCGGCGATCGGCGCGCCGCCGCCGAGGCGTTCCGCCGGCTGGGCCAGGCGGCCGGCGATGCGATCGCGAGCGCGCTGGCGCTGATCGACGGCCTGGTCGTGGTGGGCGGCGGGCTCAGCGGCGCTGCCGGGCTGTTCCGCGCGGCGCTGCTCGACGAGCTCAACGGCCAGCTCGACGCGTGGTCGGGGCCGGTCGACCGCCTGCCGTTCCGCGTGCTCGACCTCGATGACCCGGCCGGGCTGGCCGCGCTCGTGGCCCCCGAGATCCGCGACCTGCCGATCCCGGGAACCGAACAGACCATCGCGTACGCGCCGCACAAGCTGACCGGAATCGCCGTCACGCGGCTCGGCACCACGGCCGCGATCGAGCTCGGCGCGTACGCCCACGCGCTCGGCGAGATCACCCGCGGCTGATCTGGCGGCCGGGGCGCCAGGGCCAGGGCCGTAGCGGTGAGGGCCCGCTGATCGCCGGGCCGGATTTCTGCGACACTGCGCTGGTACGCGTGGCGGACGATGCGCATCTCTGGGGGCTGTTCCGGGCGGTGGCTCGCGACGAGGCCGGCGCGTGGCCGGCGCTCCTGGCCGCGCTCGAGCCCGAGCTGATCGCGTTCGCGAGGCGCCAGCCGATCGGCCGGCTGGGGGGCCGCGAGGACTCGCCGCGCGAGATCGTGACCCGCGTGTTCGCCCGGCTGCACGCCCGCGACTGCGCCGCGGTGCGCCAGCTCTGCGCGCTCGATCCGCCGCCGGTGCTCCGCGCCTGGCTGCGGGTGATCGTGCGCCGGTCGGCGATCGACTACATGCGCGACAGTCCCGAGTTCGAGCGCGCGACGCCGACCCGGCCGCATCGCTGGATCTCGCTGGCCACGCTCAGCTCCGGCGCCCCGGCCCCGGCCCTGGACTCGCTCGCGGAGAAGCGCAGCCAGGTGCTGTCTGCCGTGCGCGACATGGTCGAGCGCGCCACCACCGCGTTCCGGGCGCGCGGCGACGACGCGTTCACCCCGCTCGCGCTCGAGTGGAAGATCGGCCGGATCCACGTGCGCCGGCTCGCGACCCGGGGCGAGCAGTTCCTCGCCGTGCTCATCGCCGTGCTCGAGGGCCGGTCGCAGCGCGACATCGCGACCAGCCTGGCGCTCACCCGGCGCGAGGTCGAGCTGACGGTGCGCTACCTCGAGGAGCTGCTCCAGGCCCGGTTCGCCGAGCCCCGGGTCACCGCGGGCTGACCGCGGTCTCGAACCGGACGTGGCGGTGATCGAGCAGCTGCCCGGTGGCGAGCAGCAGCGCGGACCGGGTGGTCTCGTTGTCCAGCAGCGCCCGGAGCGCCTGCTGCTCGGCATCCGCGAGCTTGGCCTGGAGCTGCGCGATCGCGAGGTTCGACGAGTTGCCCTCGAGGTACTTGCGATTCTCGACCTCGAGGTACTTGTTGGCGAGCGCGAGCGATTGCCACGCGAAGCTCACCTGCAGCGCGGCGTGGCGCTGGCGCCGGATCGCGGCGCGGATCTCGTTCCAGATGTCCTGGATCCGCTGGTCGGTGCTGGCGACCTCGACCTCGCGCTGGATCCGGGCGATCTCGGTCTTGACCCGGTTGGCGCGGCCCAGCGGCGTCCAGCTCAGGTTCAGCATCGCGCCAAAGCCCCGGGACGGGAGCGCCGGATCGGTCAGCGCGCCGTAGCTGTCGGCCTGACCGGACAGCGAGCCCGAGACCTGGAGGTCGATCTGCGGCAGCCGATCGTTGGCGGCGACGCGCCTGGCCAGGTCCGAGGCCTCGCGCTCGAGGCGGAGCAGCGCGATCTCGGGCCGGTTCCGGAGCGCGGCCTCGAGCGCCTGGTCCTCGGACGGTGGCTCTGCCGGGGCGAGGCGCGGCATGTCGATCGGCAGGATCGGGCGCTGCCACTGATCGCGCGGCAGGCCGAGGACCGTGCGCAGCCCGTCCCAGGCGTCCTCCACCGCTGCCTCCTGCTGTAGCACGCCGAGCCGGCTCTGCGCGACCGTGCTCTCGGCCCCGGTCAGCTCGGACCCCGCCGCCATGCCGGCCTCGATCTGCCGCCGGGTCAGCGTCACGGTGTCCTCGGCGAGCTTGTGCGCCTTGAGCTGGACACCGTACGAGTACAGCGCCGCGACCACCGCCCAGTATGCGGTCTCGGTCTGCTGGACCAGCCGGGCGGCGTCGATCTCCAGCTTGCGGCGCGCCTCCTGCGATCCGATCTGCGCGGTGAGGATCTGCGCCCGGGGGATCTCGAGGTCGCGCGAGAACCCGCGGAGCAGCGGCTGGGTCACCGAGAACGTCACGCCGGCGCCGCGCGTGCCGGGCCCGGAGGCATCGCTGCTCGGCGGGCTGCCGCGCGACGCCGACAGCCCGAGCGACAGCGACGCGCCGGTCGGCAACCGCTGGGTCACCGACAGCGTCCCGTCGGCGCGGCTCGAGGCGGTCCCGGGCGCGCCCGTGGCCGTGTGGCTCGCGCTCGCGCCCAGCCGCGGCTCGTACAGATCGGCGGTCGCGGCCTCGACGCCGAGCCGGGTCGCGTCCAGCGTCTTGCGCGAGATCGCGATGCCGAGGTTGTGCTGCATCGCGATCTGCAGCGCCTCGGCGAGCTCGAGCCGCCACGCGGTGCGCTCGTCGTAGGCCGCCGGCAGCGCCGGCGGCGAGGCCAGGAAGTCAGGGCGCGCGTCCGGCGAGCCGTCCTGGGCGCGCGCGATGGTTGCGAGCACGGCGATCACGAGGATCGCGAGACTGGAACGACGCATGGCAACACGGACCTTTCCGCGGGGCGAGGGGAGGGTGAGGGCGCGGTGCGGCGCGGTCATGCGGCGCCGAGCGCCTGGATCGGATCGAGCCGCGCGGCGCGGATCGCGGGGTAGAGGCCGGACGAGACTCCGACGGCGACCGACACGCCGAGCGACAGCACCACCGAGCGCAGGGTCACCAGCGTCGGCCAGCCGGCGTACGCCGCGACGCCGTGCGCGATCGCCGTGCCCAGCGTCAGCCCGAGCAGACCGCCGAGCATCGCGAGCGTGAACGCGGTGA
>Ga0307515_10018750_pt1 | contig 12492 bp, 1 predicted proteins | sample 17_EM_MG_FD_194513 | JGI IMG/M metagenome (GOLD analysis project Ga0307515, IMG submission 194513) | Populus trichocarpa ectomycorrhiza microbial communities from riparian zone in the Pacific Northwest, United States - 17_EM | ecosystem: Host-associated > Plants > Roots > Unclassified | place... | reverse complement strand
CGCTAAATATAACCCCGGAAAGTTGCCGCTTAATATTAATTATAGCTTATTTATTGTCCTAATTCTTCTTAATATTTTCCAATAGCGCATTTCTCTAACGTTGCCTTTTATTTATAATTTCTTGGCTAAGCTTTTAGTATTCTGTGCTTTCTATAGTTTTGCGCTTAAGGCTAAGCTTTAGCTTATTTTAAACTTTAATTAAGGAATAAATACGCGGGTTCTTGTTTACCGATAAGGATTATTCTATTATTAGGTGCTATAGCCGCCGCGGGTTAATTAATTAGCTTATTTAGTATACTGCTTTTATTAACTTTTCTTAAGGCTCTAAGCCTTAAACGATTGCCTATATATCTACGCCAACACGCCGCGGAAGGTAGTGCTTTAGGAATGTTCAAGCATCGGCGTGCTGTATTATTAGGTTCTAAAGGGCGTCACTTACATTACCTAGATAGTATAGGCGTTAGAAAGGTTTTAGTAGAACTAGCTCTATATAATAGAACTTACCATTCTTATTAAATGCCTTACCTATGCCGTAACGGAGACTATATGGGCGCGTAACCTGCTAAAATCCCATAATTACGCTAAGGTCCTTAATCTAGGGCAAAAGAGTTAAGTATAGTAAAGGCTGGTCGAGTAAGACCTTATAGCCGTAGGGGGTTTTAATTAATCGCTAAAATACAAGGATATTATCTAGGTCTAAACGGAGTGGCAGCGGCAACTTATTATGCCTAGGCTTAATATATAGCTTACTAAGCTACTCTACGGACGTTAGATTAGGGGCCATAAAAGCTTTATTAGCAAAAAGAAGGCCTAGAAGAAAGATATAAGGGCTAAGAATAAGTAAAGGGTTAAAGATAATCTTAGGAATTAGGAAAGTATTACTAGTTCTCTATAAGCGTAAGGAGAGGAATAGGGTAGAAAGGGAATATATACTTCTTTTATGCTAAGATATTCCTTAGTAAATTTAAATATAAACTTAGGCATAATCTTAAGAGGCCCGCCTTCTAGGTCGCGAATAAGTGTAATTATTATATGTTGGTAGTATAGGTTAAGAAGAGCTTTAGGTCGGCTTACGGTGTAAAGGCCTAGCTATAGTAAAAAATAGACTTATATCTAATGTCGCCTAACTATATATCTCTTTCTAGTTGTAACTAAGTTAGTCTTAAGAACTAGGGCGAGATCCTCTATATCTATAACGGGTTTTTCTTACTTCTTATTACTTAAGCTATGTTTCTTCGCTAGTTTCCGAAGTACCTAGAAAAGATATTTTAGCTCCGCCTTACTTTACTAGGCTAAAGGGTTAACTAGGAACGTAATTACCTTATATATCTAGCGGGTTAATTTACTAGTAATTTTCCTACTAGTTGCTCTCTCGTATATAAGGTAATAGTACTTCTAATATATACCAAATGAGCTAGAAAGCTTTATCCCGTACTATTTCCTACCCCCTTTCCCTCGTTTCTAATTTAGGAGCTAGTTAAAAAAGCTATAAAGCAGCCAAAGTAAGAGGACTTAGTACGTTTTCTTAGGGTCTTTTTTTATATAGGTGTAGTATCTGGGAATCGTTAGCTCTAAATTAAGCCTAAGAGAAAGCCGTAGAATAGGTTATTACTTACTAATACTATTAATCTTTAATGCGGTTAAGGAGATTCGTACTACTATCGGCGTAGTCCTACGTCATAAAATTGGATTCCTTAAACTCTTTTAACTGTTTAAGGTAGTATTCTAGTAAATAGTCTTAATCCTTATAAAGCCATACTTAAGCGGACGCTTTATAAGCATTATTAGATCTAGCAATGCTATTAGCGTTATAGTTAATGCCACTATCGGTATCGCAGTCGGCGTTACTATTGGCATTACTATTGGTATTACTGTTAAAGACGGTTAGTTCTATCCCATAGCTATTACTATCGCTATCCGTGTCTATATACTTATTATTAGTAACGCTAGATAACAAGCTGCAATCTAATAATTAAGCGCGCCGCATTCTAGGGAGCTAGAAGAGAACTTAGGGTAGTAACAGCGGAAGGGACCTAGAGGGTAATAACGGCGGGAAGGATCTAAAGAGTAATATAGGGTTAAGGAGATAGGAGGGTAGAGAATAAGAGAAACGAGGCCTGGATTAAACGGATTAGAGGTAGGAGCTATAGAGTATATATAGCTTTAGCGCCAGGTACGTGGAAGGATTATAGTCTGCCTATTAAAAAGTAAGGGGCATAGGGCAGTAAGCAAGAGGCTTAACGTTAGACCGGCAAGCAAGAGGCTTAGGGCGGCGGGGAGTTTTAGCGATATGACCTCTAAAAACGGCGACAGAACCCTCCAAAACCGGCAGTTAGATCTCCATTTTCTTTTTTAATAGAGTAAAACTAAGGAGTAAAGAGAATTTCCTTATGGAATTATAGATAGAGCTAGCTTAGGGTTTTATATAATAGCGTATTCTAATTAGTCCAGGAGTTAGTAAGAGTTAGTAAAAGTTAGTAAGAGTTAGCAAAAGTTAGTAGGAGTTAGTAGGAGTTTATATAGTAGATTATATATAGAATCTTACCTATTAACCCGCGACCTCTACTTAAAATATTATAATATATTTTAATTAGCCTAGGAATTTATAGAAGTCTTTTAATTAGTCTAGGAGTTTATAAAAGTCTTTAGAAGTTTTACGCTAGTAACTTAATTAATAATATAAGGTAAATAAGTATTAGATTATAGTAAATATTTATAAAGGTACAGTAGATAAGCTAATACTTATAATTATTTACGCTCCCTATTTCTCTTTACAACACTAACCCTAATAATTTCTTTTAAAAATTATTTATAATAACTCCCCTTATAGCCTAGGTATTTTTGCACCTAGTAAACTTTCTAATTAGTAAAAAGGCCATTCTTGTTACTACCTCTACGCTCTATCCTAAAGCCCTATATTTAGGTTATATCCAGCGTCCTTTATAGGTATTTTCCTATACTAAGTAGTTAATTAAAGCTTTAGCAAATTAACTTAAGCTTCTAACTACTTCCCTACTTAAAGAGGCTGTTTACTAACTAATTTTATAGCCCTCCTCGCCCTTGCTACGCTTACGCTCCCCCTATCCCCTATCTTTCTCCTATACTGCCTTTTAGTAGCAATAATAATAATAATAATGGTGTTGGCTGGTGGCCTAATCTACTATACGTTTTGCAATGCCTTATATCTTAAATATTAGCTAATATAGTATATAGATTACTATTACTATTACTACTACCTCCTCCTCTACTACTACTACCACTACTACCACTGCCGCTTACGGCCCCACCGCTACCCCTTACTTAGGCTAGCTTTACGGCCGCCTAGTAGGCAGGCTAATAGCGGCTCCTATAAAACTAGGCCCTCTATAGAAAGGCTACTGTTAACTATATACCTATAGTTATAGGTAAATAGTAGTTAGACCTCTTAGTGTTAGTAGGCGCTAAGAATACCTTTTATATTAGGAGGATTATAGAGACAGAGCTAGGTAAGTAGCTTATAAGAAAGGATCGGTATTTAGCTTACTAAGTAAGGGATAATAAGTACTAGGCCTACTCTAAAAAGAGCTCCCAGCAGGTAAGTAGGCCTAATAACGCCTATACTTACTATTATATAACGGCCCGCTCTAGCGGGTATAGTCTATTAAAGCAGCGTAAGTCCTAGAGAGGCTTACGGTCGCCGCCTCCTCCCCCTTAGTCTTTTCTTTTAAAGGGGCCGCCGCCGCCTCCTCTAGGAGCTAGGGGCTTAGGTATAATAGCGTAAGAAGGTATAATATGGGATTAACGGCTATAGTAGAGACTAGTACCCCTTTATAGGTAAGTTTTAACCTTATTCCGGTTAGTTTAGATCCTATATAGGTAAAGAAGCCAGTATTCTAGGCGGGCTTAACTATAAGTTATCCTTTATAGGCAACTATAAGGCGTTATAAAAGCCCTTATTCTACTTATCTAGGTTTAAGTTAAAGGGGTAGATATAGTGGCTTTAGCATATCCTTTATAGGGTAAGCTTTAACCTTATTCTAGTTAGTTTAGATCCTATATAGGTAAAGAAGCTAGTATCTTAGGCGGGCCTAACTATAAGGCATCTTTTACAGGTAAGCTTTAACCTTATTTTAGTAAAAGCTAGTATCTTAGAAGGGCCTAACTATAAGGCGTTATAGGTTAGGATAAGTATAGGGGGCCTTTATCCTAGGGTAGGGTAAGTAAAGAAAGTAAGTATAGCGGGCCTCTGCTCTAATATAGATAGATAGAGAGAGTAAGTATAGTAGGCCTCTACTCTAGTATAGATAGGTAGAGAGAGTAAGTATAGTAGGCCTCTGCTCTAGTATAGATAAATAGAAAGAGTAAGTATAACAGGCCTCTACTTTAGAGTAGTAGTATTAAAATAGAGGTCTTTATTCTACTACTTAAATATACTATAACTATTCCTACCCCCTTAAAGTATATAAGCTTATAGCCTAGCATACGCTCTAATTAGTCTAGGAGTTTATAGTAGTTTACTAGGAAACCTTAGAAAATAATAATAATAGTAGGGAGCTTAGCGCGCGTTCTAATTGGCCTAGGAGTTTATAGTAGTTTAGTAGGAGACCTTAAGGAATAATAATAGTAAGGAACTTAGCGCGCGTTCTAATTAGCCTAGGAGTTTGTAGTAGTTTATAATAGTTTACTAGGAGACCTTAGGAAATAACAATAATAGTAGGGAACTTAGCGCGCGTTCTAATTGGCCTAGGAGTTTATAGTAGTTTATTAAAAGACCTTAGGGAATAATAATAATAATAGGGAACTTAGCGCGCGTTCTAATTAGCCTAGAAGTTTATAATAGTTTGCTAGAAGACCCTAGGAAACAACGGTAGTAAGGGGCTTAGTACGCACTCTAATTGGCCTAGGAGTTTATAGTAGTTTAGGTAATATCCGGGTAAGGAGCTTAAGAGACGTCTAGCTCCTAGCCTATATTTTAGTTAAAGGTAAGATTTACCTTATCTAACCTATCGCCAATAATATTAGTAAACTCTTATATATCCGTAAAGCTAGTTAGGTCATTAATATCTAGAAAAGGATAGGAAGTAGTAGCTAAATATAGGTCCTATATATAGAGCTAGTTAAACTACTTAATCCTCTTTACTAAAACGTTTATACTAGTATAGAGAATATTATAAGAGTTAAATAGCTATAAGCCTGCCAACTGCCTAGGGCCTCGCAGTATAGCTAAATTACTTAAATAGATTATATAAATAAGTAGGGATATATTAAGTTTTATAGAAGCCCACGTATAAGCACCTAATATCTCCTTACTAAATATATACTCTATTTTACTACACACTGTCCTAACCATCGCGGTTAATAGATATACTTAATTAAATATAATATTAGTATTGTAGGTAGAGTTCTTATAACACTTTATCTTAATTTTATAGCTACCGTTTAGGTTCTCTAGTCTAAGATTAATAGCCTTATGCGTATTAGGAGACCTAAGCTAGTTTATAACCCCTAAAGATAGTATTATATGCTAGAGTTTAGGCAAATTTACTAAAGTAAGATTCCATCAATAAAACAGCATCTTATGGCTATAATTATACTATAACGCGCTAAAGAAGTAAACAATAAGGGGGTTAATAAGCTGTTGTAGTATACCTATATCGGCATATTTAACGGTATACTAAATAGTAAGAAGTAGCTTAGCTTTTTAAAGCAGGCGATATATTATCTAAAACTTAATATCGCCATATACGCGCCTACTTAAGTCTATACCGCTCTATACTTTAATAGTAAAAGTAGTAGACCAAATATCCTTAACTATTTTTAGGAACTGCTCTAGTATAAGGCAACTAATTACCTAAGTAATATTCTTTATATATTCCGACAATAACAAATTAAATAGGTTGGATAGTTTAGGTATTATAGTAAGGAGACCTTAGCGCTATATAGCCGTATAAAAGAGGGCTATTACGCACGCTATAAAGCCCTACTTAATAATTAGTACCACTTAATAGTACTTAGCATTCTCCTATATAAATAGTATATAATTCTATAAAGTAACGTTAGATCTTAGATAATAGTGCACCTCCTCTTAATAGTCCTCGGGCGCTAAATGCGTGCGTATAATAGTATTATATAGGTTTATCTTAATATAGAACTATAAAGGTATACTAAGAAGCTAGTCTTAATAGTTAAAAGGATAACCCACGTAGGCCTATTCCTATTTTACTAACCTAATACAACATATAATAAGCTAGTCACTATAGGCAAGCTAGAGCTAATTAGTAAAGTCGTTATACGTAGAGCTATAGGGGTTATTTAAAGCCTAAAGTCTAAGCTAGTTAAGGAAGATATTCTTATAAACGCCGTATATACCCTAAATAGTACCCTTATCTTCTATTATAGTACTAAACTGCTAAAACTTAGTCTTTCTAGTATTAATATAGTATATACTTAGCATTTAAGGGAAAAGATCACTTTTAGTAAAGACATGCTCTACCCTATATAGATAAACCCCCTTTATTGCGTTAGCGATAAGATAATAGCTAATCTTTATTATTAACTCGTCTCTAATAAAGCTAGGTAACTAGAAGATATTATTAAGTTCCAGCAGTTTTATTAAACCGCACATTAATTAGTATAGCCTAGATAAAGGTAATTCCGGATAGAATATAATAGTAGCGGTTATTAGCAAACGTATAACAGATATATAACCAAGCAATTTATCGCGTTTTATGTCCTTAAAGTTTATATTATTATATATAACCACTATTTATAGGTTATACGCCAGGGTCTTAAAATGCCTCTATAAATATTAGCCCCTAAAGAAGTCTGTAGGAGCCCTTTTAATTAGCCTAAGAGTTTATAGAAGTTTGTAGGAGCTTATAGAAGTTTATAAGTGCTCTTCTAATTAGCCTAGGAGTTCGCAGAAGATAGATATAAAATAGTTAATATACCTCTACCTCCTTAGTAATACTATTTATAATGCGATTTACTAAATAATAGCTATAATATAGCCTAAAGCCAGATAGCGTTTTAAATACCTCCTTTTTACCCCAGAGCCTATAAGATAGATATCTATAAGTAAAGTAAAAAAATTAGACCGCTTCTTAGCTCTAGAAGAATAGATTATATTAGTAATAGTATATACCTACCTAACTAAAGCGTTCTAACCCTTTGCCTTTTAATCTCCTGCCTAATAACTTACTCTATAGGCGCGCTAATTACTAAGCAGCTATAGCAAAGTTATATACTATATTAGGGTAATATCTTATATAGTACGGAAGGCGACTTTAAAGTCTAAGTTCTCTATATTTAACGTCCTATTAAATATATTAAAGTATAGCTTCTAGATAAGGCGGTCTAGCACTATAGTAAAAGACCCTACTAGTATAACTGCCCCTTAAATATAGCTAAGTTACGGATTTTTTGCAACTGCATTTAATAATACTTACTATTATCTTTTAACGCGATTATACTGACGGTACCTAATTATAACCCCCCTATTATCTACATCGTCTACTCTAACCTAGGTAGATAGAAATTATATAAAGCTCTAACCCTCTTATTTTAGGGTATTAACTACAGCTTATAGCTTCCTTACGCGCCTCTACTGTTATATACTTTAGTTTAATAAGGGAGGTCTAGGCTTACTAGTATTAGGTTAGCTGTTATTATCTATCTAGTTATTACTATTAGAGGAATCTTTAGATATATTAATAAAGTATTTTAGCGGGCTAGAAAGAGTAGATAGGCTTAAAAGGCTAAATAAAGGACTTTAAGTATCCTGCTTAAATAGACGCCTATTAAGGGGACAATTAGGCTCTATTACGGATACAATATATAGAGTAAGAGATAAGCTTTTAAATAGAGGTATTGGCGAGCTAAGTAGCGCCGTATTAGGGGGCGATATATAATATTAAAGGTAATAGAACTGTCTTCTACTAGTGAGGCTATACAGCCTTTATAAAAGGCGCCCATAATCTCTTAAACCCTTAAAGAGAAATCCACCTTAGTGCTCTATAATTAGCTACTAAAGCTAGTGCAAGCGCTAACGCTTATGGCGTATATTAGGCTACAGCGCTAGTTACTAATTAGCTTAGGAGTTTATAGGAGTTATAGGGGTTATAGAGGTGTAGCGGTGCCAGCCGCTAATTAGCTTAGGAGTTTGCAGGAAGTAAGGTAGGTTTTCTCTCTAAGGGTCTAAGTTAACTAAGATAAGTGTATTGCTTATTTTCTATAACGTAGGTAATAGGGTTATAATGGCGATATAGTTATAACGGTTGGCTACTACCGCCTTCCTAATGTAGATGGAACACCGAAATACTGCCGAAATACTGCCAAAATGCCTATTAGGTCGTGCACGATATGACGGCGTGCATTAGACCTGCGGAGGATAGATTATCCTATCTAGTTAGGCGGATAATAATCCTATCCGAGGATAGCCCGGATATCGGATAATATCCAAATAAGATCTAGATATCCGCAAAATTTTAACTATAAAACTAAACCTTTACCCCCTATTGTACGACGCTATAAATATAGCTAGTACTAGTGAAATTCACCCCAAAAACTTTAACAATAATAATTCCTTTAAAGTTAATACACTTTTTATCCTTTTAAGCGGCGTTAAGACTAAAGCTAATACTAGTTTAATTCTAACTACTTATATAACACATATCTTAAATAAGTCTCCTTAATTTATAAACATACTCATACAGTAATAAAGGAAGAAAAGGCCTATATAAAGAAACGCTACTTTTATAAATACTATCCTCCTTAAGACCTAAAAGGACACTATTCCCTAACCGTTAGATTATAAGGCTATTTTAAAAAATATATTATTAAATAAAATCTAGTAGAGAACCAGGAGCGTATAACAGTAAAAGATTAGGGGGAGAGATCTCTTTTAGAACTATATTAAAAGCTTTTAGTAAGAGGAGAAGTTTAAGGTCTTAAGGGTGAGGTTCTAAAGCATATGGTATATTAAAATACTATAAAGCAAGCACTTCTAGATCTAATTATTGTATAATGGCTTCCCTTCTTATATATGGGATGGCTAGAGTTTTATACTTTTGTAAAAGTATTAAATTAAGAAGTACCCTTAATTATCCCTATATACTACTTAATAATTATAGTTTAGTATTATAGAGTAAGTATAAGCTACGATAATATATAGCAAAGTAGATATTATTAAGCTATATATATAAACTGTATAATAAGATTAAGACGTTGCGTAAGAAAAGAAGGTAGAAAAATAGGAAGAAAGGGTATATATTGTGGACTTAGTTACTTAGTTAATACGTATATAGAGCAGAATAGGATTTAGGTAGTAGTCTTGGCAGAACTTAATAGGATTTAATAGAACTTAGTAGAACTTAGTGGAATATAGTAAAATGTAGCAGATTACCGTTAAATTGCTATAGATTGCGACAAATTATAGTCTTATAGTTAGTCTTTAGTTACTAAGTTAGTAGAAATAGGTAGACGTATATAAGGTATTACGGGGGTGTCCTATAATAGTACCCCCCCTTTAAACTTAAGCTTTTGCAAGGTAGGGCTATAGTAGTTCTAGGTAGAGTTTATAAAAGTCTTTTACGGCTTATATAAGTCCTATAGAGTTAATAGGTTCCCATAAGGACTTAATAAAACCTCTCTATTTTATAAGAGATATATATTAGCGTTTCCGTTTATTATACTTAATATTATTAATTCTTTTAATAAAGTACTCGTTCTTACTATCTACTTTAACTAGTAGGGGAAGGTCTTATATTTATTTAGGTAGGGCGTTTAATATAGGGGTAGTAGGGTAGAGGACTAACGTATAAAATATAGGGTGGATTTTAACCGTATTAGGGAGTTTTAGTTAGTAGGTATAAGAGGAAACAACCTTCTTAACCTTATAAGGGCTAGCGTTCTTCTAATTAAGTTTCTTAATAGGTTATTTTATATTTAGATTTCTTATATTTAGCTAGACAAAGTTACTAATTTAATAGGCTAGTACTAGAGTTTTTTTTTATTTACTATAGCTTTAGAGATAGATTAGGCCAATATTATTTTATTAATAAGAAACCGTTATAGTTCCTCTATCTTCTTTATAAATTTATTTACTTCTATAACTTATAAGGCGTAATAGGCGGGGTAAGAAATATTACTAAAAGGTTTAAAACCTATTTATAGATATTAGCCGTAATTAGCTAGGAATAGGAAGACCTTTATAGTTTCCAAGATGGAATTATTTATAGTAAACTTAGTAAATGCAAGCTAGTTAATCTAGTTATTTTATAAATACAATATATATATCCAGATATACTATTCTATTATAGCGTTTATATATTCTATTTAACTATCTATTTATTATAGGACACCCCTATAATACCTTATATATATCTACCTATTTCCACTAACTTAGTAATTAAAGACTAACTGTAAAATAGCAATTTAATAGCAATCTAATAGCAATCTAACGGCAATCTACGGTATTCTGCCATATTCTACCAAGTTTTACTAAATTCTACTAAGTTCTGCTAGGACTATAACCTAAACCCTATTTTGCTTATATATATATTAACTAAGTAACTAAGTAAACAATATATGCCCTTTCTTCCTGTTTTCCTACCTTCTTTCCTTATATAACGTCTTAACCTCCTTATACAGTTTATATATATAGCTTAATAATATCTACCTTACTATATATTATCGTCGCTTATACTTACTCCGTAATACTATATTACGTTAACCACCTATACTACTATTAATATGCAGAATAAACCTAAAGCCCCTATAACAGCCGCCGATATTATATCTATACTCTAAAAATAATTAGTAGGGATATAAAAGTCTTTTATAGACGCCCTTAAATAAAACTAAGCTACTTTAAATTAATAATAAGCTAAATAAGAAGCAAAATACTAGTAATTAATTAAGGACCTCTAAGAAGAAGTCCGCGCCCTTAAGATGCCTATACTAAAACCTTAAGACTAAACACTATCTTTAGAGATAAATACGCGGAATATAAGCCCCAAACCCGTAATAGTTACTTACCCTAAGCTAACTACTACACTAAAATAATCTAAACGACTACTAGATCCCTTAGTATTTACTAGTAAATAATAAGAGCTCTAATTATTTCTAAGCTAGCTTAAAAATAAGCTAACTAGTAACGCTAACTATTACCTAACTAAAGCTAACTAACTCTGTTACGCCTTAAGTTAACTAAAAAGAAATATAGCTGACCTTATTAAACCTCTTTAGCTAAACTTAGTATAAAGCCTAGTTATACTTCTTAAAGCTATATATAGTAATCTAAACCGCTAAGCTACTACTTAAAGAAAGATAAACTATATAACTTAAGGAACGAAAAGTTTCTTAGTATACTTTTCTAAATTTAACCATTATATAAAGGAAATAGGCTAGAACGACTTCGTACTAATTAACAGCCTTATTAAATCCCTAAGTCCTAAACTAAAAACCTCCCTAATAAGTGTAAATCTGCTAGGAGCCCTTAATGCCTATATAAACGTTATTAATAAACGGTATAATAATATACTACGCCTAATACCGAAGCCCGCTCCTTAATATAATACAATAACCCCATAAACGTCTACTAAGTTATTATCTTAGCCTAAGCACCCTAACGCTATAGATATTAACACTAGGACCCTAGGGTATGCCCTATTAGGGTCCTCTAAATAAGAATAACGCATTAAGCTAGGCCTCTGCTTTAAATATAAAAGTAGCTCCTACCTCTCTAACTACTGCTTTGTCCCTATACCTAAACACGATTTATAAACAGCTAACACTAGCAGCCGTTTACTATATTAATCTTCTAGTTACTATCCCTAATCTCTACCTAGTTCCAGCCCTATATTTAATAAGCACTATTTATAAAGATAAAGCTATAACTGACGTCCTATAAGAACCCTACCCTAATTACCTCTAAAAGGAAGGTCTTAGAGTTAGGTCGCTTTCTAGAACGGCTCTGTTATAGGATCTTATTAAATATATTTAACGTTATAAACTCTAACTCTTAGGACCGTAGTATAACCATTAACTACTATCTTTAGTAAAATGGTTAATAGGCTAATACTTAAATCCTAATTAATATAGGAGCTAGCGGCATAGGATTTATTAATAAGATCTTTATATAAGATAATAGTTTTACCCTAACCCCCCTTAACCGGCATATTAACGTATTTAGATTTAATGGTAAACGCATTATCTTAGGCCGTATTACCTACGTAGTATTTCTAAAACTCTAATACCTAAACTATAAAGAATTAATTAAACTTTTCGTTACTACCCTAGGTTACTTAGTAATCCTTAAATAACCCTAGATAAAGCTATATAAAGTAACTATTAATTAGAATAACCTTAAGCTTCTATTTACCGCCTCCTATTATAAGTAGAAGTGCCTTATAACTTGCTACTTAGACCTAAAACTAAAATTTAAAAAATCTACTAAGATCCACCAGTTTAAAATTTCTATAACTGTCTACCCTATATCTAAGGAATCTACTA
>Ga0307515_10018749_pt1 | contig 12492 bp, 2 predicted proteins | sample 17_EM_MG_FD_194513 | JGI IMG/M metagenome (GOLD analysis project Ga0307515, IMG submission 194513) | Populus trichocarpa ectomycorrhiza microbial communities from riparian zone in the Pacific Northwest, United States - 17_EM | ecosystem: Host-associated > Plants > Roots > Unclassified | place... | reverse complement strand
TTACAAAGAAATGTATGCCCAATTAAGATCTTCTATTGGCACCGCTCTACGCTCTTAAGAAGTATAGTAATTTAACGCCTAACTCTAACCTACTTTAATTAACCTACCTAACTAATATAACTATAACTGGACTAATTAAATATATGGTGGCCGTAGTAGGCAATACGGCAGAGGGTATAATTAACGACTATAAGGTAAAGGTGGAGGTCCTTATAGAGGTTTATTTCGAAGTAATTGCTAGAAGAAATACTACGTTTATAAGAAACCGAATTACTAGTTAACTAGGCATTCTCTTAATAAGCGAAAGGAGGCATATAATAAGTTTCGCTAGAGTATAAGAAATGTTAGAAATTATAAGGCTACTACGGCTTACTTTTAAAGCTTCCTAGTTTAATATAAAGGCGTAAAAGACCTTAAGGGTAAGATTAATAAGGCTAAATAGCTCCTTATAGATATAGAAATTAAGGACTACTTACCTAACTAATACTTTACTAAGTATAGTAAGGTAGATAGCATACAAACCGTTACTATTCTTAATAACTAATCTACGCTCCATTTTACTATAAAGTTAGATATCTTTAATAAGCTAAAGGAGAGCTTTACGTTCTCCTTTAACAACAGATACTCGGCGAATATCTTCTATAGTATTATGCCAGATACTAAAGCCGCAGGAGTATTTATAGCAGGAGAACCTTAAGTTCGAGCCCTTTAATAACTTAATACTTCTATTTAGATTAACTAATTAACGGCAGGCCAATATATAATACGTTTTAGCAAGGGTACTGCGATCTCTCTTAGCACAATTAGGGTCCAAACCCCCTTAGGATATATTACTTTCTATATTATTCCCGCGAACACTCTATTTCTATTCTATATTAGGGATATAGATAAATTAGGCGTTAAATTTAATAATCTTAAGAATATGCTTATATAGGGAGACAATTAGGTGCCTATTATACGTAAATAAGGTTACCCTTGGCTGCTCCTTTAATAACCAGAAAGGAGTATTGCTTAGAGCTATTTAACTAAGTTAGAGTTACGCCAACTATACCGTTATTTTGGCCACCTATCCGTTTATTAATTACTTAGGGTTCTTTAGCAAGCAGGCTATAAAGTTAAGGTTAAGGTAATTAAGCATTTTATAAAGTACTATTACTACTGCTAAATAAACCAGAAGTCCCCTGGCCGATTTAAGTTTACCCTTAAAGATAACTATAACTTTAACTTCTGTATTATTATTAATGTTATATATCTTAGCGGCAAGCTAATACTTTAAGTTATTAACTTCTTAACCTCCTTCTAAGCCGCACGTTTCTTAAAGGATATATTAGCTAGGAACGCATAGGATACCCTATAATTATGCTGGATTAATGTCTACCTAGGACCCCCGAATTAAATCGTCCATAATATAGGAAAGGACTTCTTATCTATAGAATTCTAATAACAGATAAAGGTAATAGTAATTAAGGTTAAGGAAGTCCCTATTAAGGCACATAATAGTATTAGAAAAGTAGAACAATACCACGCGCCATTACGCCGCGTATATAAGATTATCTCTTTAGAACTAGAGAACGCTAGCGAAGAACTTACCTTATAAATGGCTGTTAAAGCTATTAATAATTCCGCTGGCCCGGATAGACTTATACCTATATTACTAGTCTTTAGCGCCTACCCTTAAATAACTAATAATTCTCTACTATCTCCATCCATTACGTAATAAGCTAAGGCTATCCGTAAGACAATAAAGGAGGTACGCTATATCTACGCCACGCGCTAGGTTAACGACGCACTAAGAATAAAAAACGGCCTAAACACCTCAATAATAACAGATCTACCACTCCAATCTAAAGTACGGGTATGGCGTAAGAAAGGGGGCTGGTTAGGCCTATATATACTTATCGCCATTAAGGGTTAAACTTATACTCTTTAGATGCCCTATAAACCTACTTAATTCCACTTAACCGTTATTAAGCCCTGCTATAGAGATGATAGTTTTAAGCCTTTACAGGATACCATAAAGGATACCCTGGAGGAGAACTACGATTAACATACTCTGGAAGGCGACTACAATTCTAATACAATTATAGTAGATGTGCCGTAACTATAACGCGGTAGAGGTTGCCTGAAGGGATTACAAAATTACTAATATCTTGTTAATTTTAAAGAGTAATTTATTGCCGCCATTAAGAGCAGAGTTAAGTTATTAATGGCCTTTATGATAGTTAAAAAAAAGGCGGACTTTAAGCTTATAAAACAACTCTAAAAGGAAGGCCGTATTATAACTCTAGGAGCCCCTTTCTAAGCATCTAATAAGCAGAAGATTAACGGTCTTATTATAAGAGGAGTTTTTAAATTTAAGAAGTATAACCCTACTAAGTTTAATAGAGTTTGCATCTTTAAGTTAAGAATAGTTAATAAGATTAAAGGCAAAGCTACTAACACCCTATTTAAGAAGTTAAGACTAGTTATTTAAGGCTATAACAACAACAGTAAGGAAATAATTCTTATATAATCCCCTATAATTTAACAAGCTAGTTAGTAAGTTATTATTACGCTAGCTCCCTCCTTAATAAAGAATAGAATGGCGGTTTATTTATAAGATATTACTTAGGCCTATACCCAATCAGAGACGCGCCTTTAGCGCTTAATACTAGCATACCTTCTAGAGTAAATTCGCCACTAATATCCCAAAGATATAATTATGGTTATACTTAAGCTATTATATAGAATCGCAGAGGTAGGAACTTACTAGTAGGCTACCTACAGCAAGCACCACAAAGAGAAGCTTTTAATAACTACTTCTATATTCAACCCCTACTTCCTTATTACAACTATAGGAACTCCATTTGGAATTGTCGGCATATAAACTAATAATATAATTATCTTAGGAGACGGCCAATTCTTAGTCCTTAAAGAAGATAAGCTAGTAAAGGCAAATCTTATAGCAAAGCTAAAGAAAAGACTTAACTTAATAACACCACTGCTCTTTAATAGATGTATCCTCTCCCTAAATAAGGATTCTATTGGTTTATACCAGAAGGGTTAAGGTAAGAAGATCAATATTATTAACATTAATTCTCTAAAATAAGGATATATAAAGCAACGCGCTTATAGAGCTTATATTGCTTCTATCTATTAACCTAAGACTTCCTTTAATCTCTCTATTACCGCCTAATACTAGGAACTAACTAAGGAGGACGTTCTTGCCCTAAATAAGCGCCTTTCCTAGCAAATAAACCATCTTAATTGGGGACTACTCTATATACCTATTAACCTTCCTACTGCCAAGCTCTTCGTATTTATTAATAGATCGTTTATACATAATAAAGATTTTAGCTCCTAGCTAGGATATAAGATTATTATTATAAACAAATCTACTAAAGAGAATAACTTCACAATTTACGGTAATCTTATCTATTAAAGCTTAACCAAGAGTAAGCGCGTCACTTAAAGTGTTCTAGCGTCAGAGATATATAAAATGGTTAGCGGAGTTAATATAGCAATTGCAATTAGAACTACCCTAAAGATAATTATAGATTAACTCGAACTTCCTATTATTCCTATAATCGTATATACTAACTTATACTCCCTTTATAAGTACTTAGTTAAGCTTAATACTATAAAGGAGAAGCACCTTATAATTGATATTATAGCACTTTATTAATCCTATAAACGGCAAAAACTCTTTAAGATTTAATAGATTAACGGTTAAGATAACCCAGTAGATATAATAATAAAGGTAAACCTAAATATGGCTCTAGAAGCGTTTATTAATATAAATACTTTACGTGTATAAGTTAAAGGTTAGGTTAAAAGGGAGTAAGAGCATAACGCTCTATAGACCCTAATTTTAACCAGCTAATTAGGATTTTCTATACCCGGTATAGAAAATCGCTATTAGCTCGCTTATAGCTAGCGCCTTGGCGGCCCTAACGGCCCTAATACAATATCTACCCACGACTCCTTAGCAAGAAAGCACCATATACTAAGAGGCAAATTTTAGGACAGCGAGACTTATATTATAATAGCAATAGTAAGTAAGGAGGATCTATATTTGTTATAATAGTTAAGCAGTATTTATATATAGAGGGCAACTATAAAAGAAGAGTTGCCAGTATCGGGAATGAGGCAATTTGCCGTCACGTGATGGCAAGTTGCCATTATGTGTCGCCGCGGCACTAGCGTGGCGAGGAGCCTTAAGCCCCTCGCCCTTCCTCTTTTCTAATTAATAAGCTTTATTAACCAACATCACTGTAACCCTACTCGAGTAGTCGTTATTAGTGAGTCACCCTGTGTGACCAACAGCAACTACTCCACCAGTTATTATTACGTTGTTGACTTTAATTTATATCACCTATACACCTAGCCTAATAACGAACCCATCGTAGTTCTTGCTATAAGGTTCCGTTACATACGGCTGTGCGGAACAATATATATAGGCGAGGTAACTTTATTACCTAACAATAGTGCTAATTTATAATAGTAGGTAAGGAATTAAGACGTTATATAAGGAAAGGAAAAGAGGAAAAGGGTCGCGATAAATATTTATAGCTTAGTAGTAGTTAAGCGAGCCAATCAGACTGTAATAAAGTACTTTATCTTCTTACCTTTTAATAGTAGCTTGTTTAACTAAAACTCTAAGCTTATACTTATTTTAGGCCTTATATCGGCAAAATATAGTCCCCTCTCAATAGCCTTAATGGTTGGTAGTTGACGCAATTGGCGCGCAGTTAAGGGTATTTAGCAACTCGACCGACTAGCCTATATCATGTTTTTTTTAATACGCAGTCTGCGTGCAACCTGCGTATTTGGCAACCATAATTATATTTAGAGCTATTTACCTCTTTTATACCAATAGCATATTTTAGATAAATAAAGGCTACTTTAAAGCTATTTATAAGGCTAGCAAAATAAATTATATTATTTTAGATAATTTAATATAATATGGCGACGGTTCTCTTCTACTTATCTAGGTAGGTAGGCAGGCAAATAGGTAGACAGGTAGGTAGGTAAGTTAATAGGTACCTACCTACCTACTTACCTACCTACCTACCTACCTATCTACCTACCTACCTACTTACCTACCTACCTACTTACCTACCTACCTACTTACCTACCTACCTACTTACCTACCTACCTACTTACCTACCTACCTATCTACCTACTTATCTACCTACCTGCCTACCTACCTACCTGTCTATCTGCCTACCTGCCTACCTAGTCGGCCCGATTAAAGGCTCTGATTTATTCGAATTGTTCTCCATAACCGTTCGCTGGCTGTAAATTTAAACGGTAGTCGTCTAGGGTGCCTCCCTAGGAGGCCTTGATTTGATTTGGTGACGGGCCAATATTAAAGCTCTGGTTTAATTCGATCGATTGATTGATTGAATCGTTCGTAGTGTTCGCTGGCTGGTTATTTGAACGGTCGTCGTCTGGTTCTGGTAACGGTCGTCTAGTTCTAGGGCGGTCGTCTAGTTCTGGCGACGGTCGTCTAGTTCTGGTGACGGTCGTCTGGTTCTGGCGACGGTCTCTAGTTCTGGCGACGGTCCTCTCCTACCTGCCTACCTACCTACCTGCCTACCTACCTACCTACCTACTTACCTGCCTGCCTGCCTGCCTGCGTTAGTGTCTGGTTCAATTCGGGGGAGGAGTCGGCCTGATCGAAGGCTCTTATTGATTCGAATCGTTCTCTATGGCCGTTCGCTGGCTGTACATTCGAACGGCAGTCGTCTGGGGTGCCTCCCTAGGAGGTCTTGATTCGATTCAGTGACGGGCCGATATTGAACCTCTGGTTCAATTCGATCGATCAATTGATTGAATCGTTCATGATGTTTGCTGGCTGGTTGTTCGAACCGTCGTCGTCTGGTTCTGGCAACGGTAGTCTGGTTCTGGCGACGGTCCTTTGCTGGCTGCCGTTCTGGTGCCTCTCTAGGTAGGGAGGATGTAAGGAAGGAAGGATGGGTAAAAAATAAGGTGGCTGCATAGGAGAGGCTATCGGGAATATAGCGGGGACCCGATGCAGAGCTTCGTGTAGAGCCTCCGTACGCAGAGCTTCGGAGCCTCGTGCAGAGCCTCTGTACGTAGAGCTTCGTGTAGAGCTTCGTATAGAGCTTTGTGCAGAGCTTCGTGCAGAGCTTCGTGCAGAGCTTCGTGTAGAGCTTCGTACAGAGCCTCTTGCAATTAGCATATAACTTAAAAATAATATATTATATTACCTTAATTGCATATTAAGGAATGTATAAGTTAGTCAACTGCGTGTTATTTAACTTTTAAATATGTCAAGTTGGTCAATTGCAGGTCAATTGCGTGTTATTTGACTTTTAAATATGTCAAGTTGGTCAACTGCGTGTTATTTGGCTTTTAAATGTGTTAAGTTAGTCAACTGCATAACGTTTTAGCCACCCAGTCGAGCCAGCCACCCCAAAACACACCAAAATCTGCCAACTTTAACCTTTTATAACTCCACCCCTATTAAAGATATTTAAATAAAATTTTAAATTTATCTGCTTATATATGGGGGTATTCCGTTTATAATAATTTTAAAAAAGGTATTATATATTTAAGCTAATAAATACTTACTAAAAGCTTATATAGACCTAAAAGGGACCGAATTAGGCAATAAATAGAAATAATAATATAATACTTTTTTAAAAATATTATAAATAAAATACCATTATATATAAGCAGCTATATTTAAATTTTTATTTAAATATCTTTAATAGGGGTGGAGTTATAAAAGGCTAAAGTTAGTAGATTTTAGTGTGTTTTAGGGTGGCTCGACTGGGTGACTGGCTTGACTGGGTGGCTAAAACGTTATCGATTACGCGAAACGCGCTTAATAAAGTCGACTTGAATCCCAGCCTGCGAATATTTTCCCGATGTAGTTACTAAATGTAGCGAGGATATTATTATATACCTCCCTAAAGGAATACTACTAAAGTAAAAAAATTGTATAATTTATAACTTGTAGAGGAAACTAGGTTGCTTATTAATTCTTTTATTATCTTTATAAGCTATTATAAAGGGTATTACTTTTAATAAGGTATACTTATAGAGCTTAATCTATCCTTTAATAAATAGTAATCTAATATATACTGGAATTGGGTTAAATCTAAGACTTTAATTGGTTTAATTTGGTGCTAGTCACCTAATAAAGGAACGTGCTCTCTTACGTGCTACCCTATTAAACTTATAACCTCAACCTTATAACCTTAAATCTTAAATCTACTCCTTACTACTCTCTACCTTCTACCCTAGTTGCTACTCCCTACTACTACCTAAATGCCCCCTAATTATATATTTTGCACCGCCTATAGGCAGTATTATTATTCTACTAACTTTACAATAAACTGTCTTAGAGCTCCGTATAAGACCTATAACTCTTATAGGGTTAATACTTTTTATTCCCTCTTTACTTACTACCCTTCTAACTCTATATATAGGAGAAAAGAAAGGGACGGTTTTAACGATAACCTTTAGCGGACCTTCCGCTGCCTATAAACTAAACTATAGCTACCGCTGCTTTCGCTGCTTCCGCTATTACCTCTACCGCTACCTCCGCCGCCGCTTCTCCCTCTACTTCCCGCCTCTTTATACCGCCCGTATTAATCTAGCTATAACTACCTATATTAATTTAGCCACGGCCTATTACGGTCTGCCCTATTACAAAGCAGCTAAATTATAGTTTTATTATTACTATCTGCCCTATTATGGAGCAGCTAGATTTTAGCCCTATAAACATTACCTATAACTTTTACGCCGCCCTATATTAGATTAATAAATATATTAGTATATTATAGCCAAGTAATCTATAGTTTAAAGCTTACTATAAGTATAGTAATATAAACCTCCCTCTATTCTAGCCTCTGCTAGAATATCTATATAATCTTTTAGAGTCCCGTAATACTTCTACTAGGTAGTTTAAAGAGCGGCTTTGCGCATATAATATAGTATTAACTTTTACGTCCGTAAACTATACCGTTACTAACTATAATATAGCCTATAGCGGCCTAAATTGCTTCTAGATATATAGTGAGCTTTACTATATATAGGGCCCGCTAGAGCCTTCTGCTAATATTACTCCGCGGTATACCTAACTATACTTTTATAACCCCAGTTATACTATAGATGTTTAACTATAGGCCCGTCCTAATACCTAGCTAGATATAACTATTCTATAGTGCCTTATTACTATACTATCTAAGATATAGAACCCTTTTATCGCCCTTTATTAAACCATAAGGGAACAGCTTTAGGCTTAGCCCGTAATAACCCTACTACAGATTATCTTAAACCTATAGATGCAGCTTATTTTAAAGGCTAGTGCTAATTAGCGTTATAAGTACCTTCTAACAAGCGATAAGGTGGCCGTTATTATACTAGATAAGTATAGTAATACTAGCTTCTGTAATATTATACTTATAGAGCGTTATGCGCCTAATAAGCAGCTATAATACTACTGTATTAACTTAACGCATACCGCATATATACCGCTCCACTATATACTACTCTTCCCCTATAGTAATACTAGCTGGCACTAGAGTCTTTAGCTACGCGACTCTAATTAAGCCCACTAGCAAGACTGTTTAACCTAGTAGGCCTACTTTTAGTTCTACCTACACGTCTATAGGCACTCTAAGTTAGTCCCTTTTACCTACTGCCGGCTATTTTAGTAGTACGTTATAAATATATAGGCACTATGCGATTAGAATAAGCTTAACTAGATCTACTCTTACTAACCTACCCTCTATATAGAGCTATATAATGGCGTTATAGATATTCTTACCTACGCCAATCTAGACCCTAAATTATTAGGCCGCCGCATAGTCCTTTTATTAAGCTTCCTTAGTAGAGCTCGCTTTATCGGCCAGTGCTATTAGGATTTAATAGCTATTGTCTATAAATACGGCTATCCTAGTATATTTATTACATTTACTACTAACCTTAGGTAGAATAAGATTACTTATAAGCTACTACCTAGCTAGACCGCTATAGATAGGCCCGATCTAGTTATACGCGTCTTCCGTATAAAAGTTACCTACCTCCTATACGACCTAAAACGGAAGTAGATCTTCAGCCAGTACCGCGGCTTTGTTTAGACTATTAAGTACCAGAAATAGGGCCTACCCTATCTATACCTACTACTTTTCCTATATCCGTATAACCGCGATAGGCTGCTAGACCTAGCCGCTATTAACTATTTTATATCCACTAAGCTTTTATAGCCAGAGGACAATCCTACTAGCCGTCTTACTAAGATTGTAAAGTTAATAATAGTTTATAGCCCTTATGGCTCCTAGAATCCGCGAGCTCCCTATATAGTTACGCTAGGGCTAGGCCTTCTGCTAACCTACTTAAAGCAGTACCCTAAGCCTTTTAACCCTACTACCGTTATATATAAGGACGGCTATCTAAAATACCACCGTTATAATAATCTACGGTCGTGGTCTATCCGCTTACTAGGGCTTATAGGAGCTATATTTAAAATAGATAACCGCTAGATTATTCTATACTCCCGATATCTAATTATAAAGTGTTATATGTATATAAATATTAAGATCTGCGCCTCTATATAGTCCGTTAAGTATATCTATAAGTATATATATAAGGGGAGCAACCGCACCACTTTACGGCTTATAGATGGTAATAAGGTAAGCTAGTATTTATAGGGCCGTTATATTGGCCCCTCCGAGGCTATCTAGCGGCTATTTAAGTTTCCCGTTTATAAGGAGTTCCCCCCTATAATCTAGCTTGCGGTACACCTTCTAGGCAAGCAGCTTATATACTTTTAGCTAGATTAGTCTATATAGGAGATCTAGCAGCGCCTTAAGCTCTCCTACTCTACCTTAATAGCCTTCTTTAAGTATAACGCGGGGTATAAGGATGCCTATAACTGCCTATATTAAGACTTCCCTAAGCGGTATATCTTTTATATAAAGCAGCGGGAATAGCGTCCTCGCTAGTAAAGTACCGCGATAGGCCGTATATATTACTACAGCCCTATTATAGGGGAGAGGTTCTATTTATAGCTGCTACTAACGTCCATTCCTAGCCCTACCTCCTTTAAAAACCTCCGTACTATGCTAGTATAGTATATCTAACCTTCTAGACTGCCTACGTAGCCCTAGGGCTGCTAGAGAATAATTATAAGTAGATTAATTGCTTTACGGAGGCCGCCGTTTTTACTATTAGCGCCTAGCTACGCTCCTTATTCGTAACCGCTTTACTTTACAGCCCTATTATAGAGCTAGTTGCCTTATAGAACCGCTTTAAACAGTTAATCTATAATAACCTACTTTACTTTCTAGCCCGCCAACCTAATGTTCCTCCTATAGTCGGCGAGGATAATAACGCCTATTTTAATTATGGCCTATACCTTATCTAATAGATACTTACGGATTATTAAAAGATGCTTGCAGACTATGGCCTACCTTAGTTCTAGCATTAGTAGGGTACTATTATAGAGAGAAGTAACCCGCTTTTTATAGCTAAGCTACTATAATATAACCCTATAGAGGAAGAACGCTAGTTTACTAAGCTACGCTAGCAGCTAAATACGGACCAAGCAGCGTGCTTTAATACTATTATTGCCGCTATAGATACCAATCCATAGACGGTCTACTTCTTCCTCTAGGGCCCTATAGGCACCGGTAAAACGTTTCTCTATTACTACCTTTACCACTACTACCGCTTGCGCGGTAAGATTATTCTTTATATAGCTTCTTTTAGTATTACAGCCCTCTTACTACCCAGCGGCCGTATAGCCCACTTTCGTTTTTAAATACCTATTAATCTATATAAAGAGTCTACTTGCAATATCTCTAAAAGCTTAAATCTAGCTAAGCTTCTACGCTATACCTCTCTACTTATCTAGGATAAGGTGCTAATACAGTATCGCCACTACTTTAAAGCCGTGCACCGTATGCTTATAGACGTCCGTTTTAGCGACTCTACCTTTAGCGGGCTCCCTACTATCTTAGGCGGCGACTTTACTTAAATAATGCTTGTCGTCCTACGGGGGAACCGCGCAGCTATTATAGGTGCTTACCTACAGCGGTTATTCCTCTAGCCTACTATATCCTCCCCCTACAGTTAAATATGCGTGTCTACTAGGGCGAGATAAACTAGTAGTTTGCCGCTTAAGTGCAAAGCTTATCCTATAATATATCCCTAGCTAGTAGGGTTAGTATTCTACCTAGTATAGCCCAGTTCTAGTCCTAAGAATCCTTCTATAAGTATATATACCCTCTATATCTACTTACGCGGGCATACTGTAACCTAGATACCTTCCGCAATTACACTATCCTAACTATTTATAATAATACTATAGCTAAGATTAACAAGGCTATCCTTATACGGCTCTACGGCTCCCTAAGCACCTTTTATTTTATAGACTCTATAGAGTAAAATAGAGAAGAAGATTATATAGAACTACCGCTAGCAAAGCTCCTATAGATATTTAACCCTAGTAGCCTACCTCCGTTAAAGCTTTCACTAAAAGTAGGGGCGCCCATAATCCTTTTACGGAACCTTTACCCTAAGGAAGGGCTCTATAACGGCACCTATATAGTTATTACGCGCCTAGGCTAGCGCTATATTAAAGCTTAGATGCTTAGCGGCAGCTTTTATAGGCAGCTACGGCTAATCCCTTATATTAAGCTTACCTCTACAAAGGGAGAACTGCCGTTTATTATTAGTAGAAGGTAGTTTCTAATTCGGCTCTACTTTGCTATAACCGTAAATAAGTTATAAGGGCAATCTTTTAACTTTATTAAGGTTAATTTACGTATACCAGTCTTTATATATAGGCAGCTATATATTGTATTATTAAGAGTAACAGATATACGCGAGCTTTTACTATTACTGCCGCAAAACAGGGATGGTATAACTGCTAATATTATATATCCGGAGGTGTTACTAGCCGATATAGGCTAAGACACGGGGGGATAATATAGCAGCGGTGATAGTAGTAGGGTAGTAGTAGGGCAGCAGTAGGGCAGGCTAAATTTAGAAAGCCAAAAGCCCGCCATAGGCGCGAGAATTCCGTTAAATTTACCTAAGGAACCAAATTGCTGGCTATAAGTCAGCAATTTAGAAATTTTCCTTAGAAAATTTAACGGAATTCTCGTCTATAATATACTAAATTTGGGTTAAACCTAAGAGTTTAATTAGTTAAAATTTGGTCCTAGTCACCTAATCTTACGTACTGCCTTATCAAATTATATAGCCAATATTACACTTACAATGCGCCCCCTAATATTACTTAAATAAAAATCCTATTGCGATATATTTATAGAGCTTACAAAGCGCTTTAAAATAACACTACTTTTATCTATATATCTTAAGGCTAAGTAATATTATACTAATATAAATGTTTAGAGCTCTACGGAAGGGAGCCGTGCATAAAGCTCTGCTAAGCTCTATAGGCTCTACAAATTCGCGACCTTATAACCTCTTCTTACCAGTAAACCCCCCCTTTACCCCCCCTCCCCT
>Ga0307515_10018748_pt1 | contig 12492 bp, 10 predicted proteins | sample 17_EM_MG_FD_194513 | JGI IMG/M metagenome (GOLD analysis project Ga0307515, IMG submission 194513) | Populus trichocarpa ectomycorrhiza microbial communities from riparian zone in the Pacific Northwest, United States - 17_EM | ecosystem: Host-associated > Plants > Roots > Unclassified | place... | reverse complement strand
GTGATATATATGAAATGTATATAACTCTACCTGCTTTCACATCCCAGGTTGACATTCATGATATTTTTAATATTGGGTGAGTAGTTGTGGATTAATACCTTTATTGTAATGTTTTTTGACAGTAGTACGCGGAGAATTTGCAATAGAGAAAATGGGCAACTGGGAACTGAAGTACGACCTATTTACGGATCGTTCATCACTAGAATATGATGTGCTCGGAGCAAAACTTGTTGACATCATTGGATTTCAAATAATTCAAATAGCTGTACAGAAAGCTTCTTTTCAACTGACAATAATTGCTCTGGCCATAGAAATAGTACCAACTTAACGAGACTTGGAGAGATATACTAGTGGGCTTGGAATCTGTACAGTGGGTACACTGTAGAAGATGGAGCTGAGACTAACCAGGGTGGTGGAAACATCCATATCTTATCTCTACTGTTTATATCGGCACGGAAAGCCACTAGGGGGATGGTGGTGCACAGGGATAACAGAGGTGGACTGGGTGTTTGCAAGTCTATATATAGAAGACTCAGGAGTAGATAGGTACACTGAAAACAATGACATTATATAATGCATAACCCATAGACAAGTGGGCTTTCTGGGATCTGAATCCATAGAATATTTGACGGATGGCTGTAAGAGCTCTTATCAACCTGCATGTTGACTACATTACTATGATATGAATACAATTTTGTTCACTAAATACTAAATATTATGCTGCAATCAATACTACAGCTGAATACACTTCATTGCATGCTCCGAAGTAGGCTTTCAAGATGTTCTTAAGTACACACCTAAGTACGATTTAAAGTATGCTTCCAATTCCACTCAATCACACATACCGAGCCTGCTTGACTCTATGCTCCCAGGTATGCTCTCACGAAGCATCCAAGTACACTCCAAGTATGTTCCCAGGTATACCACGAAGGATATTCTCATGTACACTTCTGAGCATGATTTAAACTACACTCCTAATTGCACATGATGGTATACTCGCAGCTGTATATGCTCTTTTGTTGGCTCTCAAGATGCTCTCAAGCATACTTCCATGCATGCTCTCAAGTATGTTTCCAATTGCATGACATGATACACTCCCAACCTACTTGGCTCTATGCTTCCAAGTTTACTCTCAAGAGGCAAGACACTCCCAATTTCACCTGACTATATGCTCCCATATATGCTTCTTGGTATATAATTGAGAGACTGAAGAGTTACAGCCACGAGGCACTAGGAGGTAGATCATGGGTAGTAGGTAGTGGGGGGACATATCATGGCAGAAATTATAATGTCAATCAATATTGAAGTGTGAACCATATCTGTATTGTGCACACCACAATGAGATCTTGCAATGCCTCATAGTTACTGTATTGACAATCACAATTTTAGATTCGGCAGAAAAAGTGTTGGCACGGGATTGGGCCCGGTGGCTTTTGTGGCGTTTGGCCTAAGGCCCTGGCATGAGGCCGGTGGCTTACGGCCCTCATTGGCCTCGCCTGCCCCCACCAGCCTCGCCTGCCCCCACCAGCTTCGCCTGCCCCCATCGGCCTCGCTTGCCCCCATGCTGAGGAGTTGGGCTAGCCCCGGCAGTGATGCCCTGCATTGATCTCCGGATGTAATACTCAGCTTCGCCGAGTATGCTCTCTCCTTTCCCATATATTTGCCTGTCTCTTTCTCTCTCTTTGCTCTTTAGACAATCACTTTTGTAAGATAGTCAATTCAATATCTCTATTCGTACTCGATTGATCTCAACAAAAAGTTGAAAATTGAATCTTTAAACTCAGATGTTCTAGCAAAATCTGCTGCCTGCAGCCTACAGATTGTAGGTGTATATGTGCACAATCAGTTCAGGGCTGATAGTGATAATGTCAATGGTATGATGGCCATGGTAATGATAGCGATGATGATAGTGTTGGTAATGGTGAACATAGTACCAGAAGTACTCAATCAAGTAGATTCAGTTTGCCAAGATTCATGGAAAACCTTCCAACAACTCCTAGACTTTCATCGGCCAAATGCATCGCGAGGAAAACTCAACTTCTTACCATGTTTGCTTATCTCAGCGGTAGCTATCAAGCAATGCACTGTTATGCAGTCATCAAGCAGGCTCTGAAGAAGGCTATAAAATAGGTATACAAGCAGAATATCATGCAGGCTTTAGACTAGGCTCTGATATGGTGATCAAATGCCAGCAGACTCTCCAGTGGCCTCCATACTGCTATAACAACCATGTAGTTAACACAGATATACCTTCAACTCTGGCCACCAGTCTTATATAGTTTCACTGAACGGACTGTAGATGATGATAGACTGCACAGTGTGCCGAGGTCCATGGGAAGCTTGCTATGAGTTGTACATGTATGCAGGTACAAATTATACAGGCTATGGTCAATTTGTACTGTTGCTGATGTATCATTTTACCACACAATGAAATACGCACTTTATTCGTTCCAGCTCTTGGTTACATGCACTCATGTGGAGCATTGTTGATCTATGCAATATGTGAGGTTCCTCAAGGCTGCGTGTTCTGTCAAATCCTGTCACCATATTCTTATGCTTCTTGAGCTAGAGCTGCTTCGTCCAGAATTCCCTTACAACGCTGCAAGATGTATGGTGAAATGTTGAAGATAATCCTTTAATCTTCCAGATCCATTGAGTCACAACTAACAATCCTCGGGTATACCTGTAACGGGCAGGGTCAAATATAAGGGATATTGGTAACTGGAATGTAATATCGAGAGCAGAACAACAGATACTTGAAGTTCATCTCGAAGGAATCAAGACAAGACAATAGTCGAAGCTGTTCCAATGTCGTAAATTGCTTTGCTATACAAGAGAACAAGTAAACAGAGAAGAAAAGGAAATCCTCCAACGTCAACAACACTCTCTTTATATACAATGCGTCTGCCACACTCAGACTATTTCTCATGCTCGAACGTACCATCCGAATCTCATCCTGTAATCTTACACACCATTATCAAAAATCCTTATCAATACAACCATGCCACATCATACGACGTCGCAACACCTTACACCACTTCCTTATCATACGAAATTATACCACCACCATCTTACCACTTGCTCTGCGTCTCCCAACGTCTCCGCATTTGTGTAACACAATCCATTCGCCACCCTTCCAATGTTCGTATCTTTAATCCCAGGTATCTTTGTACCTTCCTGCGCCGTGACTGTGTCACTGGCAGTGGAGTAAGTCATAGAGCCATACTCCATTTGCTCCTGTGGTCTCGGTCCCTTTCTCCATTCCTCTTCTGCACCATAATGTCCCTCAACAGAGACAACTAACAGAGTGACTGGATAGTCTATGTAGTAGACCATTCACCTGGATACGGACAGTCATTGATGTGAAGGGTGGCATGGCACCATATATGTGGTATTTGGTAGAGAGACCAGGTGGTGCATTCAACTTTTTTCCTTCACACAAATCAAGTCATAAATGTCACTAGATTATCTTTACATGATCTAGCACAGCGAAATGGCTGCCAGGACTTGATATCATATCTGGAAGTGTGCACAACTTTTTGTACCCTCCAAGCACTTGACAGCCAGGGGTTAGGTATTCCTGGGATGATCTAACTCGGTACCTCCAAAGGGCGGCGAAGCCGCCACCGTAACTTGTATAGTACAATCACACTGTTAGGCACCGATTGAAAATACCAGTGCCAGTGGAAACTATAGTTACCTACAGGCGCCTACAGTTAAACTGTAGGCCTTAAGAACCATGGTGTTGGACCAATCCTGGCGCAGAGCAGTGTTCTCAACTGTCCCGTCCGACGGCCGGGGACGTTAGTGCCGTCTGAGATCTCGCCAGGACGGACGGGACGGCACTAAATCCGTCCGTCCCGTCCTAGCAGATAAATGACCGCAGGACGCCCGTTGTCTGCCGGAGACGGTGAAAACACCGTCATCGGCGGTCATCCACCGTCCCCGGCCGTTATCGGACAGTTAGAGGATATATTTAGATGATTAGCAATTGAGACTTGAGAACACGCGGTAAGAACGCCAGCGACAGGTTGCCGATTCCATTGATCAGTTCGAATGATTCCAGGATCGAGGTACTTAGGATGACCTACCGGAAGGTGCCCTGCAGTATTGGGTTAATAGACTTGATGACCCACGCCAGTCATTGCTTGCACAGATGGGAGTGGAATTGATGAGTATTCCTGCCATGTCAGATGAACCAGAACGTGTATTCAGTAGTGCAAAGTTGCTGATCAGTAACGTAAGAAACCGCTTGGGGGATGATATCATTGAAGGATCTGAATGCCTAAAATCATGGATTCAACAGGGCTTGATCTTTGGAACTACGGGGTCAGACATTGTGCGGATGGAGCAGATGCTGAAGGATCATGCTTCACAGTCAGGGTAATTGTAATGAGTTTTATATGAATATTATTATGTACTTTGCGAAAGATCCATGGATATCGACCGTTGACGACCGGGGACGGTGAAAAACCAATTGACGGCCGTCCTTTCCGTCCGTCCCCGTCCTAACTCGTACGGACGGCACCGTCTCCGTCCAGCCCTTGGACGGACGGCGCATTGCCGTCCCGTCCCCGTCCTGGGTGATCCCGGACGGACGGGACGGTTGAGAACACTGGCGCAGAGGGAAGCGTACGTCGACTTATGATGCAGCTGCCAAATTGGTGATGCGTATATTGACTTGTCTATTCATCTATTTGACACGTACACAAGAAGTAGAGTGAAGGCGGCTCCGCCGCTCAACCCTAACACCACGTGATGACCGCACTCAAAGTCCACTCAACACATGGTTGGCCCAGTCGCCCATGGTTTCCACCAGCGTGAAGCCTGTAGATATAGGCCGTTCATCGGCCTGGCCTGTCACTCGCGGGCCAGGCCAATTTTGACCTGAAACTGGCCCGCCTGGCCCATTGGGAACACTGCCCATGGACCTTGCCTGCCCCCATGGCGAGGAGGAGGGCTCGGTACTGGTACTCGGCATTGGGCTCTGGCTTTGGCCATCTCCTTGTTCATACCCCCGGGCCCCAACCTCAACTGTATAACCCTATTGTGTTGGAGTCCCGAAGACTATGTAGCCAAGCCGATACCGGAACTCCAAAGACAGTTGACCAGACAGGAGTCTGATTCGCTCGGCTAGAACAATCCATCAACTTGCAACGTCGGTGTTTACCATTTTCGCCAATACCTACTGTACTGTTTTTGTAAGAGACGGATTAAGGGCTGAGACCGTGACTGGCGGATGTTGTGCGAAGTATGTCGATCTATTGCCTACAAATGTGTATTATTGACTACTGAAGTATATAATAGTGGACGTACATGTACACCCTTCAGCATGTGCATACCATACAGTAGTCACACTTCCACCATAGTGGTAAAAGCAATGTTCAGCGATGGGAACCCAGCCTAAGGTCCGATGCCCACCACAACCGCAAGCACTACGAAAACTACCTCGAGCTCAGTCCGGGCTACCCCTAATAGCAAGCCCAGCTCCACTGCCCAATTATCACCCTCGCCTTGGCCCATCAGAAAAAGTAATACTTTACCTATCGGTGCTATTGTGGGCATAATAATTGGTTCCATCATTGTTATTGCACTTGCTGTTGCAGCAATGATGGTAATCTGGTTCAAGCTCCGAAAAACTAACTTTACCCCGCAAGTCATATCACAATACCCGCCGGAAGAGTTTATATCACCAGAGACGGCGTACACCAGCAGTGTACCTCAGAGTCCAGTATGGCCTGCTTCACAGCAGCCCCCGTCGAGGGGTTATTGAACTGAACATCGGCGTAAACAACGGACAGGTGCATCTAGAGTTTCGTAGGATGGATATGTGTATATACCACTACCAGTTCTTTCGTATTAAATTTATGTAGTTCTCGGTGGAGCTAGTATCTGATAACCGTCGTTTATCATCGGAGCACCTCCCGTCTGCCTATCCGCCCAAGACCTTTGCCGCGCACGTTACGCGGCAGTACGTCTCACGGAATGTCTCACTCTGGTGAAGAGATTTTATCTATCCGTCCAGCTTGGTAAAGATCTTTTCACAGAAGTCTACCTCAACTGTGGGCCTAGCTAAAGCACCTCTTACTGGGTATCCTGTAACTAAGCTACTCATACGCCAAGATATTGAATTTTATTTGGAGGGGAGACCACATTACTACAATCTGAGCGCAATTGCCCGTCCTGTCTGGACAGCACTCTGGCTGGGACTGGACTATGGTTTTCGGGGAAGAGAATTCTAGACCCGTTAGTGACTAGGGCAAACGGTTCTTTGACTAAACATTACATGGCTCTGTAGTCTCCGATGTCATCCCTACAAATAAAGGACGACGGTGCTGTCACGTAAATTTACTCGGCCAGATGTTAGGAATATAGTGAGCTTGCGGGCACCAAGTGAAATTCCAATCTATACGGCCGAACTCGCCTTCAGCTCCTTCGGGCCTATCTTTTGCATTAGTTGGCTTGGGTTAAAGTGTGCTTGTTAGAATTTTCGTTTTTACTATACCGGTACTGTTGCAACTGCAACGGAGGTTTTCTTGTGACATATAAAAATCAACTATGGGAAGGGATGTAAATCAAGTTATTTTATAGTATTTTTGTACTCAGGTCATTGCCGTACCCAACACCGTTCGCTTTAAGGCCAACTGCCTCTAGTTTCACGGCATTACGGCGCATGCGCAACTAATCTTAAAGCCCACATTTGGCATAAACACCGGCACCATCACCAAATGCTTACTCCCGGTATCCACCAGTCCCTGATAGGAACCTGTATGGAGCCTTAGGGCAACCAACACTTGCTCCGGACGGACCAGTCCATCGAAAGCAGTACTAGCACTGGACTGCGCTGTCGGGTTACGAAAGACTATAGTCACCCGGGATCGTTGAGACCCCCGCAATATACTGACCATGAAAGCACCGTTAGAAGGGTACAACAACACGCCTTTGCAAATGGATTCGTAGTTGCCGTGGGTTAGTGGGATTTGAAGCTACAGAAACGGCATTTACCTGTATACACTATGGCAATATGAAAAACGAGTAGAAGTTAGCGGGAGGGGATGCTGTAAGAAAAGAAATCTCATGTAGTGAGGAGAAGGATAATAGTGACTCAGACAACTGTAGAGTTGAGGGTGAGGGTAACTTAAGAAAGAGCACCCAGAAGAGGTAGGATAAGTTTCTATTGTCATAGCACGATAAAATTGATAAACAATGTTGGATAGCTGTACGCAGATCATAGATAGCAGCATCCAAATTGTAGCAGCGATTCTGTTGCCGGAGACCCGGGCAAGGACCACTATGAAGTGCTGCAGGCCGTCTTCCGCTAATTGATCGCCTTAGGTGACACTACCTTGGACAGTAGGTGACCTGGTTTATGATTGCTTGTGTTACTCTTCTTTTTGTGCTTCAGGGGATAATGGACTTTCCCTTCACCACAGCTGTTTTATGTGTCCTTCCTCCGTGAATTTCTTAGTTCTTCCGGCCGCTATGATTGATTTTCATGGAGCGCGGCAAGCTAGTCTAGTGATCGCCTATGAATGAGTTCTGGGCAAGACATGAACACCGAACTAAGCACCACAATTTTATACCAAAGTCGTTCGTGCAATGTTATAAATCAATGCGAATAAGACGAGCCGATTCAGGTGATGGGATACGAGACACGCTGCTCCGTGGCTCAAGACTTTTCGCAAGACGAAATGAGATGCCACAAGTAACGGTCACCATGAGCTGCCCACATTCTTCAGTAGTAGAAATACTGCGTCTTTACTACTGTCATACAGCATATCTGCACCGTCACCATGCGATATCATACCAGCTAATTGTCCGGGTACGTGCTACAACCACACCACTGGAACGATATTATGACGCCGTTACGCTAACATTGTAGGGTAAATACTTTCCGCACAACAGAGCTTTGTTAACGGCTGTGATTGGATTGAAACCGAAATTTGCATGCTGACTTGCAGCATGTTGTGACCTCTTGAGTCAGAACAGAGTGACCTCGAGCCTCCCCCAAGATGCCTCAAGAGGTCTCCATCATCACTAGGGACATCCCGGGTTACTCCACTAAATGAGACATCCGGGTACCACGAGATCCCGTGCCATCCGTCTCATTAGTTCAGACAGATTCTAGTCATGGCTTATGTTTTCCATCCCTAACGCAATGACATCGCTTCAGGCAGTCGTCTGAAGATCCTGATCGGCACAGTATCGCAGACAGCGGACTACTTGAAATCCCAGCCCCCATATTTTCATGACTGCACCATATGCGTGTAAATAATAGTCTAAGTTTACAGTATGGCTTGTTTCACTACTTCTCAACCATATCTTCAAAGCCAAGATATATATGTACGAACGAGAGTTTTAGTGTTGGTCTAGATAAATTCTTGGCGAAGCACGAGCTGCTGGGAGGTTACAGGGTGGAGGGCTAACGAATTTTGTGATTGGAAGATAGCCTGGCACGTGGCAGTATCAAACGATTTATTTTTCGATTCATGGATGACAGCCTCGATAGCAGTAAAATTATTCTAGTTTTGCAAACTCCACAGCCACCAAATGCAGTAAAAGAAGTAGTATCCTGTCTTTTTCATAGGAAGAGTGTAGGACCTTCATTATAAGCCCTCAGGCCAGAAGCGTCACGCGCATTCTTTGTAAAACCGCCTCATAACAAATCAAACCCCCAGGCTTAGAATAAGCAGCTACAAACCGATTTTGATATGAACTGGTAGGGTTCTGATCGATCTGAATGGTTCATAAAGTTACACAAAAAGGTTACCCCCATTCCAATCAAGCAAGAACGAGTGCTATATCTCCTAGCATCCTGCTTCTTTTCGATGGCAAGCGCTGGGTACCACGTTTTAAGCGTTCAGCAGATGTGATAGCAATATGAACTTTTTCCCAATAACACTGGATACTAGTGTAGTTAGGCTATTCCTGTGATATAAGATACCACTAGATGTGGAATGTCAAAATTACTAAGATTTCCACCCCATAATTTGTTTCCTTTCGTTCACGGGTGAAGGACAGTACGTGGGTATGTTTCCTTAGACTAGCCCTTATGACTGGAGACACTATTGAAATTGAGAAACAAAATCTTCACTCAGCTATGAAAATAAGCGGTCCGGAGATGTGTAGTTCCAGCCGAATGAACGTAGCCTTTCCAAGTGCTTCCGATGAATGTGATTTCCAATCCGCAAATAGCACCCCTTGTCTACAGCTAGGATACTTCTGCGGATGAAATGCAACTGCTATGTTGCCTATTTTTTACAACAGTATGAGAGGATCAAATGATCTTCAGAATTTGCCTACAGTATGCTGGGCGGCAATATCAATTCTGCAGTTTTCTCCTATGGGGCGTGCTGTTCAGATATCTGGGCCAAGACCTAACACGGCCTTCATTCCTATTTCAATCTGCAGCCGTTGCTTCGACCCCACTTATGCATGAACATTTGTCTTGGCCCCAGTGTCGGTGCGAGATCATTTGGTTCTGTGCATGCGGGGCTGCAGGAATACTTTCGTCATTTTGGAGGTGGTGTGCTTTTCGAGCCGAAGTGATAAGGTCGCTGCTGTTCAGTCAGAACCAGTGTTCCCGACAGGCCCGTGGCCTGTAGGCGGGGGCCAGATGAGGCCGCTTAATTTTAAAACTGCACAAGCTAGGCCAATGATTAGAAAGCCAAAAAAAATAACTGTAAGTGACTAAGTCAACAATAGACTTTCCTAATAAGTTGGTGCCTGATGTTATTCGGTGAAAGGTAACCTATGATCGATAAGTTGCCACGGTTTTGAGTGAAATCTAGAAGTTTCTCACAATCGCCACCGTTGTTCTCCATAGAAATCACTCTTGCCACTCCAATTCTCTTCACAAGAATGTACTACCAGCTATTCAAATTTCAAATTTTACCCCAGACCGCAGTTACCTTTGGTTAACTGCAGGTAAACTGCCGGCTTTTGGAACCATAGTTTACCCAGGCGCACACCGTTTTCACCTGCTCGAAGCCTGTAGGCGTGGGCTGCACCTACGGCCCGGTTGGTGATACGCGGGCCAGGCCGGGTTTACGCTGAATCTGGCCCGCCTGACCCATCAGGATCACTGGTCGGAACGTTCGAACCCAGCAAACTGAATGAAAACTGCAATCACTATGAAAATCCGTCCACTTCTTCCACTGAACAGTGTTATTGTTGCAGTTTTCACTGCGTCATTTCCATCAATGGCGCCGCAAGATACGCCATCTCCGTCCTCATACACCCGGCTCGCAATCTCAATATACGCCCCAATCGTGATGGCGTTCTGAATGCCGTAGTTATGCAGCAAACACAGTACCAGAACGCCGAAGACAGCTGAGAAGGCAGGTGTCTGATTCACTCGGTTGGAAAAATCCATCAACCTGCAATGTCGTGTTTGTAACGATTACTTCTGTACTGTTATTGTAAGCGACGGATTAAGGGATGAGACTGTGACAGGTTTATGTTGTCAAATGTATGTTGATTTTCTACCTGTCTTGGCGCATTTATATTATTAACTATTAAGTATATAGGTGTATTGTGATTACCGGAAAGCTAGTTTGTATATATCTCCTGTATTTCTTTTTCCAACTGGCTGCATGTATACTTAGAACATCAGCCTCAGTAGCACACATGGCTACTGTATATATGGGCCTAAAGACTTCGTAGTTTGAGATACAATCAAGTCACCGAACCATCTAAAGTAACACGACTTGTTGCTTATCCGGTGGTGGCAAGTGGCGAGTGGCTCATAGAGGCGAAGGCATCAATGTTTTCCCTGGTGATTCTCTGTATATAAATCGAGTCTTGCTCCTTCTCGCTTCGAAGTATCATAAAATCTACGCACAGTCTCCCCTACGAACTATAGCAACACAACTCCTCCCATGTAATCTAGTGACAGCAAGTAATTAAGATCTTGGCAAGACATCACCACCGACCTAATCACCAGAACTTTATGGCAAAGCAGTTCGTACAGTGTCTGGAAACTAATGCGTCCAAGATGGCGCAATTTTGGAGTTACAGATTACCCAATAGTACAAGACGTCCAGGGACTCCCGCCGGGAGGACTAGTGATGCGAATGAGAGGAGACGGCGAGAGATATGTCCTCCGCGGCACAAGATTTCTCGCGAGACGTAATGAGATGTTATAGTTCTAGGTTACTGGGCCGAGCTCCAGCTATCCGATGATGTGTACAGAGTGAAGACTATCGCGCAATAGAGCTTTGCCGGCGGCTTGAATGATTGAATTGAAGCCAAAATTTGTATGTCGGTTTGCAGCGTCTCGAGCCTGAACAGAATAATTCGAGCCCCCCCCGAGACGCCTCGAATTGCCTTTCTATAATTACTAGTGACGTCTCGGGATACGACACTTAAGCCCTACTAGATTCGACATCGCGGGTCCTACCGAGATCCCGTACCATCCCATCTCATGGTCAGTACTTAGCTAGAGCGGTGATTCAGACAAGATTCTAGTTGTGCCAACTGTTTTTCAATACCTAACCCCCAAAGTCTACTGAACTGCAGCTTGGACTGCTTATTGACCGTTTACTTGTCGAACTGCAGAATCATGTCATACCTACGATCATTTCGATCGCCAGGAACCCTATCTCCCTGGATGGTCCTACTTGTGATTGGATGAGTGGTGTTGTCTGAAGAACTATTGACGTGAATGCGGGAATCAGAGGGATCTCAAACATGACAAACGTCATAATGACTTCACCAAAATGAATCTTATTTTGGGCTGTAGCCTTCTAGCTTGAGCTCTATGGCAGATTGTCTTAGAGCTGTTGAAGAGTGGAATTTTGAATTGACTGCACACAAACTAGCTGAGTTTGGCTATTGAGACCACCGGCCAAGACCTAGCACTGCCTCCATTTTTATTTCAAGTTTCAGCCGCTGCTTCAACTGCAGCACTGTGCGCCGCTTGTGCATGAACATTTGTCTTGGCTCCAGTGTCGTAGGGAGAAATTCTGATTCGGGGCATGTGGGGCTGCAGGAAGATTTCCCGTATGATTATAAGGGCGCTACTGCTCTGTTAGAATTTGGTGAGTTGAAATAAAGCTGCTATAACCATGAAGATCCATCCATATCTTATACTCAGCGGTGTTATTGTTGCCGTACTGGTTCCGCCATTTGCATCAGCGGCGCCACAAGAGGTGCCATCTCCCTGTTCATACCCCTGGGTCCCAACCTCAACTGTACACTTCAATGATGGTGTTCCGAGTCCCGTGGATATGCAGCCGACCCCAATACCAGAGCTCCGAAGACAGTTGAGGAGGCAGGTGTCTGATTCACTCGGCTGGAACGATCCATCAACTTGCAACGTGGGGGTTTGCACCGATTCTTACTGTACGGTTTTTGCAGGAGACGGATTAAGCGATGAGACTGTGACAGGCGTATGTTGCCGAACGTATGTTGATCTGTTACCTTGAATCTTGTATTACTAGCCACTGAAGTCCTCAATAGAGGAAACATATGCCCATTCAGAAGCGTGTG
>Ga0307515_10018745_pt1 | contig 12493 bp, 12 predicted proteins | sample 17_EM_MG_FD_194513 | JGI IMG/M metagenome (GOLD analysis project Ga0307515, IMG submission 194513) | Populus trichocarpa ectomycorrhiza microbial communities from riparian zone in the Pacific Northwest, United States - 17_EM | ecosystem: Host-associated > Plants > Roots > Unclassified | place... | reverse complement strand
ATCTAATATATATAGCGTATACTAAGCGAGAAAATCCAATATTTATTGGATATATCGGATAAATCCGGTATCCGATATCGATTTATTTCAATTCGCTTATCGTAATTTTTGGCCACACTGCTTTCGGTCAAAACTAGGGTATCGGTCAAAACCCCATAACCTACGTTAGCTCTACTACAGCTCCTACGGGAGGCGGGCAAAGATATAGGAAACGTCAATCGCAGAGAGGGCGTTGGCCGAGGAGGAGGCTCTATTGCTACACTAAAGTAGGGAGTCGCGATAGAGGCCTGGTGGCAGAGAGGGGCTCATTCGAATTGCTCACCGACGTTGATCACAAAGTTAAATATGGAGCCTCATTCTGGAGCTGCAACCGAACAATCGACTCAATTACAGATTCAAATGAGCCACGGTGGTAACCGCCACTAATTACAAAACGGGCGACACTAAAAGGCGCACGGATTGAACAGATCATGATATGGAGGCGATTTGCAACCGAACGTGCCCTTATCCCTTGCAACGCCGACTTGCGTCCATCTGTTATCGATAAGAACCGACCAATAGAATCAGTCAAATCAAAATCATCAATGTAGAAAGGATTAAAATTAGGTAGCGGCCAGGGCTTCGGGGAGGGGTTCTTTTGCGATGCAATTTGGTTAAACATTATATTGAGTCGGCTCAACAAAGTCTATATCGTTAGAAGTACGTTTGGAAGGCATGGTTGATCGTAACATAGACATTGTACGCGTTGTTTTGATTTGGTGTTCTCGCACGGACCATTTGCAGATGGACGCAGGCGTTGCAAGGGATAAATCTCGTGGTACTAAGGATTAGAAAAGGCTTCGTAGAGCTCCGAGGACTCCATTTGGCTGCTTTGTCTGCAAAATCCCGTTCTGTAGAAAGGATGAGTGTTGGCTTCCTCATCTTAAACGACTTAACTCCAAAGATTGAGTGTATAGTTATATGGAAACCGGTAGATTCTACGACCTCATTTCTATCACGGAGCTTGATCCTATCGATTCTATTGGCTGGCTCTTATCGATAACGGTAGGACGAATTGTACCGTTGGATGGATAAGTTTTAGTATATTTTAGTGCTCGGTTACTCTCAGACACTTCGCAGAGAATTCGGGGGAGCGGTATGCACGTGCTCTTTCCCCCCAAAAATCTCCACGAGGCGGGAGAAGGCCATAATCGCAGGCGGCCTCCATCCATATATAATCACAAAGCCTCCCTCAGTACTCTGCTCAACCTTTCCAGCTGCTGTGCCCTTGATATTCATAGCGGGCTGCCGCGTCGTTGAATGGGCTTGCCTGCAACTTCAATCGTCGGCTAACCACCTCGACACTCGTCTCTGCGAATCCTTCAATCTTTCTGCCGCTCGCGGCTTTGCGCCCTCTTGCAACTCTTACTAATTACTTAATTTCACCAAGTTTTTTGGTCGTCAAGTTCTATTGCGCATGCATTTGCCGTGTTGCTTTATCAGGCTGGAGCTTCCAACAGCCATTCTGGCCGTAGCCGCGCGCATAGCTCATCAACCTATTTCAGGCACAACAATATAGCAAAATGCAAAGCTCTGCGATGATAGACTTTGATTACCCGTTCTCTGCTGTCGCGCCGCTAATCAAAATTGAAGACTCTCCCTCACCTCAGCTTCGGTGCGAATCGGCACCTCCTGCTCAACCCGACGTAGTCCTAGTTCATCCTCCCTCTACCACGGTACCTTCCGTTGTTGATCAAGATCCAGATGGGTATTTGAAAAGGTGTTCAGGATACAATAAGCGAACGGGTAAACGATGTGAGAAAGTTATTGGGAAGGGAACATACAACTCTCGTAATGGAATCAATGGCAATTCTCTGTATTTACCGACCTGTTACTCCCACAGGGAGCAACAATCATTTGCAGGCCGATGCCAGTACATTGACCGCGTCCACGGAAATCGATGCGGACGGCTTTTTAGATGGACCAAACCTTACTTTGAACTTTGCGGGGAGCATGCGGGCCATCCTGATACACCTTGCTATATCTTGAAGCTTCCTCTTGAACTACGGCTGGAGATATTCCGATATCTTATGCCGCATGGACCGGTTGGATCTTCTACCTCGCATGTTCATCAAGCCAGGCCTACTTATCATATTGTTCCTCATGTAAATGGAATGCCTCCACCTCCCCCCCAACCAATAATTCCAACAGCCAGGGCTGCGCTGCAACATCAGCATTCCTCTCCTAATTTACGATGGTCTGTCGTCTCCTTGATGCTTGTCAATCACCAGTTCTACACGGAAGCGAAGGATCTATTATATGGAGTTACTCCGTTTACTATTGATATCCGGAAAGACGGTACTTTCATGTGCGGCCGGCGCTTGCTCGAACCAAAAACTGACGTCGGAGTTTCTGCGAGCCCTTCACCAGGTGCTGATGGTCTTACCGGAAATTTTCTTCAACATTTCGATTTTTCAGCCGTTAAAAATTATAATGTTGAAATTCTCGTTGAAAATATGGCGCCAGTACCTATGATGGGGCCTGTACGACGTCCGCAAACGTCTATACAGAACTCTTGGGACGAAGAGGTTGAAATCTATGACATCCGCGATTATGTGGGCGTAGCTGTTTCTGGAATCTTGAGCAAATCACAAAACCTTTGCAGACTTAACGTTCGTATAGTAACTACTGGTTTCACCTGGTCAGATGAGGAAGTTCTCACAAAGACAAAATGCATCGTGGAACCATTCATGAGGCTTCGGAAAGTCCTAATGCCCAAATTATGTGGAGTCTACGAGGGCGCACCAAATGGCTCGTTCATGCTCTCAATTCCCATCCGAAATGGTGGGCCTAATAACCTGTATTCTGTCCCAATGCTTCCGACAGACTTTCCACGCCTTGCGCCTGGGGATCCTGATTTTGATGAATACAAGAAGACTTGGGAGAAGACCATCTCACAAACTACTCCTCCCCCTCCCAAACCTCCGATACGCGCAATGTTTACTGAGCTTAAGAAGTTTTATACTCAGCTTGCGGAATACATGGATGGCAGTCTTAACAGAATTGGCAAACATGCCTTCCTCCACCGTGCACGCGTTGCGCGAGAAGACGAGAACGTCGAAGCTTTTCGCGAGGTACGCAACGAGCTCATCATGTACTGGGACCAGTACCTGAGATTGGAAGAAGACAAACGCAGAAAGATGAACGAGAAGACGTGCGGCATGCTGGATGTCGACTCTTACCCCTCAGCTGAAGACGAATCGCCAAGGGAAAGAACCTCATCGCCAGAAGCACCAGGGTCGCCAGATTATTTAGAGATTCTCAAGTGCTCGGAAGAGGGCTTGGGGATGAATGGGTACAACACGCAACTGCTTCAGCAACAGATGAGGCTCCCAGGGGTAGTGATGCAGATGATGCAACAGCGTTCAGCACCTCTGCCTCAACATATTCTGCAGCAGTTACAGCAGAGTATGGTACTGTCACCGCAACTGCAGCAACAGATACAACAGCAGCATCAGCTGCAGGCGCAGCTTCAGGCAAAGCTTCAGGCGCAGCGTCAACAAGTAATTCAACTCAGCCATGCTGAGCAGATGCAGCAGATGCGTCAGATACAGCAGCAAATGCAACGGGTAGCTCAGTTCGGCCCCACGCAGTACCAAACAGGAATGCAAGTTGCGCAACTGGCCTCGCATCCAGGAACCGACACAATTTCACCCCAGCAGTGCAGTGCGTTTTACAACGCGGCCGCTTCGAGTTCCGGTTCCAGTTCAAATTCAAACAGCAGCTCCACACTCAGCCCATCCCACGCATCCTCAACCTCAACCCTCCAGCCATCCACTCCATCCCCAACGCAAAATTGGCCCAATTTCTTAAACACTTCCTACAGCTTGGACCCGATTAGCCAACAACAGATTGTATCTCAATTTCCTCCACTCAACAGTCCAGATTTCCCAACATCAAGTACGAGCAGCTCCGACACTGCAGCTCCCTCACCTCAGTTGCACACCCCCGACCATCTGTTCGGTTCTTCGGATCAATCAGCGAAAAGAAAAGCAGATGTTATGGACCTGGACAGTGATGACGCCCAAGACGTCGACCACAAACCCAAGCTGTGGAGAGGCAGCGTGATCGGAAATTCTAAGGGCAAGGCGAAAGCAGAGTATATTGAGATCCTGGATGACTAGCTATGTATGGCTGTGCGCTAAGACGAATTAATTAGTTCTTTCTCTTTCTCTCAGAAACTTTGCCGCTCTCTTTCCGTCAGTGAGTTTGGGGATCTTGTTAGTTTTTGAACTGCTTATTTTATGCTTGTGCGTTGCGCTCGCACCATCTTATACCATCTAATGATGTTCATCTTCTTAATTTGGTTACATCTGTATTCCGGCTCTGCCTATGCGGTGATAGCGCAGATTGGATTTGGCAAATTCATGCTTCTTTGTGCTTTCTACACGATTAACGAAAGAGTGTCTGCGATTCTACAAAAGTGTGTTTTGCAATTATTTAGCTGATACATTAGCGTATGTTATGATAACGACACCTGGTAGCTGTGGCAGTAGGAGATACAAATAGATTGTAACGAAAGCAATCTTCTACACTGTGGACCTTATTTTCTCTTGAGTCCTACCACATAATGAGATCGCGTGGATTACCTCAAGCCGCGTGCAGTCAAAAATTGAAAGTCATCAGGAACGTTTTATTTTTACGATGAACTAGTATCAGTTCAGCTATGCTGCAGTAAGTGTACATGAGCTGAGATCGATATCCTGATTTCGGTGCCAAGGTTTCTCACAAATACTGTTTCTCCGTTACCATTCTGCGAGATCCCGAAGCTATCCAAGATCCCCCATAACACCAAAATGGTGTAGCACAAGATGCGAGAGAAACAAGTGCATTTACAGATATCGTCTAGCGAAGGTTTACAATCAGAAAACGCACTGAATGAACGACCCACTCCCCAGTCCCAAGCAGCTAGAAAGTAAATTTCAACTGCTGAAACATCATTCGATCAAGCTCTGGTTATTCACTACCTCCATATCTAACGCCACAGTATTCTGTTACCTTCTTGAACTCCATCAAACCTGATTACGGGAAACCTCGGACAGCTGATCCATTGGATAACTCTGAGGTGTCTGCTGGGCACCAGCCCCCTCTTTGCCGACATCACTTTGCGGGTTCTGCGACGTGGAGCGCAAGGCAGCACCCATCGTGTACGGCGAGCCCGAAGTACGATGACGATGGACATTGATAGCAAAGATGGCTAGCGAGACTATTGCAAGAAGCCTGGCGAGGTCAGTTTCTGCTTCGAGAGAACCGTCGGTGAGGGAAGAAAGCGTATGACTTACCATAAAAGAGCACCGATACCAGCGGCTGCAGCAATGGCGTTTTTGTGCTTCTTCGCATCCTCGCAGACCATCTCAAAATCGGCGTCGAAGTAGCATGCCTTGGGAAGGCTGAGAGTGGTGATGTCGTAAGCGGAGCTGTAGGCTGAGGCCCAGGCGGCGAGATCAGCCCAGCAGGCCAGCCACCAGACGACGTGAAGGCATTCGAGAATCAGGAAAACCCAGCAGTTGTAGATTGCGGGGAGGGCGAGGGTCGAGGCGATATAATAGCCATTAATAATGAAGGAAGCAATGCTCTGTGTTGTGTTAGACATGTGGATGGGGTTTTCTGAGGATGCGTACACAGAAGAAGGCATATCCGTTTCCGCCAAACCAGATATGGAAAGTCGCGCTGTAGGCTGCGAGTCCAAGGACGATGATGGCGAGAACGATCTGTGCGATTAGGATGAAGAGGTAGAATGGTGGAACAGATACAATATGGTCTCTTCCGGCTCCTGCCATATCTAATTTGTTGACTCTCTTCGAGGTGATAGTAGAACTCTGGGTAAGGTGATGTAGGTTATACAAAGAAACAATGAATTTAAATTCGTGACTGACGGAAAGATAGTTTGTATATATGTATTTTGGGGGCCAAAGTGGGGATACAACCCCATCCTATAATAAGATCATCTTACCACGTGAACAGCTCAGGCCGGAAATTCCAGGGCCACACTGAAATGCTAGCGTTGTACCCGAATCCCCTAGAGCGCGGCTGGTGGACAAGGCTCTCAAACCGTAGAGCAAGCCCATTCGTCTAGAGGGTGATTGATAGACAGGATTCTTGCAGACTTCCGTCGTATACTCAGTGAGCAGGGGTAACATGCTGTTGCTTGACCAAATCAAAATGTGCGATTTAGATTGTAAATATTGAAAGCTTTTAATTCATTGTCAAGGGAGGTAGATTCAGAACACCATAACTATTAAAATAGAGAAAAATCTCTGCAAATACTTGGGCCTCAAGAGACGGTATCTACCTAACCAAATCGAAGATAACATCAACCTCTCGATAGGGTTAGAGACTCTAAAAGAAATGGGTTTAATGGTACTCGCTTGATTGGAGAGAAGCATTTCAAGTGGATGCACCGCATGACGACCATTCCCTGAGTCCGCAGTGTTCGTGTCGAAGAGTATACTCACGAGATAGCAATTTGGCCCCGCTTTTGAGGAACGGATGGTGCTAGTGGGGTGGAGATTGCATATATATTAAAGAACTAGGGTTGATCACGAATATTTCGTATTTTTGAGAATTGTGGTTGGAGGACTCGCGACATGTGCTGGCCAGCCAAGGAAGATGGCCAGACAGTAACTCTTGGCAGTAGCTTTACGGTGCGAATCTTTTGATCAGCGGCAGCAGGCGGTAAAAGAAGCCAAGACACTACTCGGGGCCTATTTTAGCTTTCCCGTTATCTATTTTTACTCTTTCTTGTGCTTTACGCGTTTCCCTACGCGTTTCCCCCTACGCGTCTCTCTCCATGCGTCTCCCTTTTTATATAGGAGAGGCAGGGCAAGACACGGGCAGTAGAGGCACGAGTAGAGGCACGAGCAGTAGAGGCACGAGCAGTAGAGGCACGAGCAGAACCACGAGTGGAGACACGACGAGTAGAGGCGCGAGCAGAGCCACGAGCAGAGCGTAGAGGTGCAGCATCCTGGCGCATCCCGTGGTTAGCGTGTTTTGTCAACTTTCCCCTAAATAGCAAAAGTATTAAAATTTCCCCTACAAAAATGCCGTGCGGAAGTGGCTGCGCTAACCACCGGAATTGAAGAGATGCTGTAGAAAGGGGCGTCTAGAAAAGCAATGTTAAAAGCTAAGCCTTAATTTACCCCCGTAGATCAACTGCACACAGTTCATCTAGACCCACCCCCCCAACCCCTACCGACCCACTTTCCTATCTTGACTGCCCCCTTTACTCCCTCTGCTCGTCCCTCTGCTCGTGGCTCTACTCGTGGCTCTACTCATCATCATGTCTCTGCTCGTGCCTCCGCTCGCGCCTCTGCTCGTGTCTCTGCTCGTGTCTCTGCTATGCCTCTGCTCGTGCCTCTGCTCGTGCCTCTGCCCGTGTCTCTGCCCATGTCTCCTTGCGTCTCCTTGTGCGTTTCTTTGCACGTCTTATAGGGTGTTAGGTAGAGAAGTATGGAGACATAGACGCAGACATAAAGACGTAAAGACGCGGAGGCATAGGGAGGCGTAGGGAGAGGCGTGGGGGCGTAGGGAGAGGCGTAGAGGCGGAGGGAGAGGCGGAGGGAGAGGCGTAGAGGCGTAGGGGCGCAGAGGTGCCCCCTGGGGTAGACCGTGCTAAATTAAGCTACGACTCTAAAAAATAAGCTCTAAGCGACTAATTCTGCACTGGCAGAGTGAAACTTGGCAGAAGATTCGAAGTAAAGTTACTGCCAAGAGTTACTGTCCGGAAGATGGCTAGGGTCTCCGAGTCAGTACTCGGTCAGGAGCTACGCCTTCAGATTTCTCGGACTACACCCATCAAGAACAAAATTTGCGGCCTTATCCAGACGCAGTAAAACTCCGGTAGTGGCCGTCCAATTCAGATGTTAGACTAGGCGAGGCTCGTTCTGTGAAATTTGAGATTCCCTTAAAGTGTAACGACCTCCCCATGCATTAGAGTAAGGATGGCTTTTACTGGTTTCAGTATAGTACAGTTCTTGCAGTGATTTAGTTGTCTTGTTCTCTAGCCCAAAGCTTTTCGGGAAGCTTAAAGAGCTTGGACCATCCACTCTTTTCGCCACCTCCATTACTATCACGAGCTAACTGCACCCGCGATTATGCGGGATACTGAAGGAACGAAACGGGCGACATATCTGAAAATATGGAAATAGAGTGTCAAGCTGCTGGATTTATTTGGCGAAGTTTACGGGTCGTTCGCTTGTACGCCTTCATCAACAGCGCATTGAACGTATCAGATCACTAAGTAGGCATGGCGAGAAAAATGGATGTAGAAGAGTATACGGGGCTCATCGCTCGACAACAAAGAGGTGGTGTATTTTGTTGTGCAAAGCCGTAATAAACTCCGGTAAGCCTCGGTATTCCATCCAGGACCCGCTTTCTTTTTTTTCAAGGCCACAACTCGTAAATTAATTGACCTTCCTTAAAGGTAGGAGTTATCTGAAAATTTTTGCTATGTTACCGCGGCAATTATGTATCCAGGTACTGAACGGGGCTTTCAGAAGGGTTGACGCCGTTTTAAGGTGCAAGCGAGAATGTGTCCGAGACTCATTCGTCCAATCTGCGTATCTTAAATCACCCACATGACGCAATACCCTGGCTCCATCCATGTTGTTACGGCTTTCCGCTCGGCGGTTTGCCAACCAAACAAGACGAACAGAGCACGCATCCTCGAGCTGTCTTCCATGAAAGCTTAAATTCATTAAGCCCTAGCGATCTCCGCATTAGCAGCTCCCCTTCCTAGACGATCACTGGCTGGTGAAAGTGATCGATGACCTTTTTATGCTGCTCATTGGCCCCGGACGAAATAAGGTGGGCTGCGAAAGCCTCAATTTGGCGCTAAAAAATAACAAGTTTTGAATGCTCCTACGAGAACCTATAAAGGATACAAGACGCTCCCTTCAAGCTCAGGCTGCAGCAGGAGGGCTAGGAAGCCACAATAGACCCCAAGATGAGATTGAGCACGACTTTGGCCTATAGCCTTGCGCTTTCCGCTGCCGCTAGCGAAGTGACGTCTACTTCCAAAGTATTGCAAAGGAGTTTCACTGAGAGGAGTCTCGTAAGCGAAATATGGAGTGACATCGAGAATGCAGCAACTTGTGCTGCTTGCGAGGTACGTTTCTTCGTCGCTTGGTTTTCGTTGGATTTTGCATTGTATCCTTGATTAATAAGAAGTTATTTTTATTAAAATCTTGCTCCGCTCTCGTCTATCACAAGACGTTTATCTCTATCAGCACAAGAGTGAAGCCATTAGATGTGGCGTACTCTTGTGGGATTTGCGGATAGCCTTGGTGTATGACTACTAACTCTACTTGGTGCAGGCTGTCTTAGTACTACTTAAAGGCGTTGCTGATTTGGGAGATTCGGCCTTTGTGGCGATTCTGACAGAGATCTGTGATCTCTCAGGCGTAGGCTAAGTCTTATCTTCCTAGCTCAAATTATGTCGGGCTAAAATTAGTCAGGCGGAGGACCGTGATGTATGCGCTGGAGCAATTGCTCTTGAAGGTCCAATTATCGCACATGACCTACGCGAAATGAGTATTGGATCAAAAACATCCGAACTATTCTGTATTACCTTTACGGGGCTCTGCTCATATCCGGATGTTGCATCATACACCGTGCCATTCCCGTCCCCAAAGCCTTCGACATCTCGACCGGCTCCAAGTAGCCAGACACCGATCCAAATAGTTCAGTACAGTGATATCCACGTTGATCCCTTTTATGTGACTGGATCTAACACAAATTGCACGAAACCCATCTGCTGCAGGGATTACAGCACTTCCGACAGCCCAGGAAATAACAATTCTCCAGCTGGTCCCAATGGGGACCACAACTGCGATGCGCCACTCAGCCTTGAGCTTAGCATGTACGCTGCTATCGAACAGTTAGCTCCCAACGCTGGCTTCAGTATTTTCACAGGAGATATCGTTGACCATGCCGTCTGGAATACCACCCAAGCTCAAAATACCATAGATATCAACAATGCGTACGGGTATATGAGTGGGCTGAAGCTGGTGTACGGCACAGTAGGTAATCATGAAGCAAACCCTACAAACTCGTTCCAGCCAGCAGCAGTCGGCTCCAACAGTCAATGGGTCTATAATCTCCTTTCTTCAATCTGGACTCAGTGGATCGGTGTCACTGCCGCTACTGAAGAGCAAAGTTTTGGTGGCTACTCTGTCAAATATCCTGGAGGGAATCTCCGTATTATCTCCATCAATACAAACTTATACTATATCCAGAATTACTGGTTGTACGAAAGCACCATGGAAAAAGATCCGAGTGGGCAGCTCGCTTGGCTCGTGGACGAGTTGCAGGCCGCTGAGACTGCGGGAGAACGCGTCTATATCATTGGCCACATGCCTATGGGCTCTAGCGATGCGTTTCATGATGGTTCCAACTACTTCGACCAAATCGTGAATCGCTACTCAGCTACAATTGCAGCTTTATTTTTCGGTGAGTTGAAATCCACACCACTGTCTCTCTTACAGACCTATTCATTAGACAACCCGTTCTTACTCTCATACTTCTACAGGCCACACCCACGACGACGAGTTTGAAATCTCCTACGGCTCCTATAGCGCCCAGTCCTTCTCCACCGCATCTGCCATCAGTTACATTGTCCCATCCATGACGCCAACCTCAGGTAACCCCGCCTTCCGAATTTACAGTGTCGACCCCATTACCTTCGCAGTGCTCGACGCCACCACATACTTTGCGGACATGACCCATCCGGCTTACCAAACAACGGGCCCAGTATGGACAAAATACTACAGCGCCAAAGAAGCATATGGTCCATTAGTCACACCACCACTTACTAGCGCCAACGCGGAACTGAGCCCTGCATTTTGGCATAATGTGACTGCTGCGTTTGAGGCTTCACCGTCTGCTTTCTCTGAGTATATTGCACATAAATCTCGTGGCTGGAATGTTGCTTTATGCACTGGAACTTGCCAGACTGAGGAAATCTGCAAGATGAGAGCGGCACGGGCGGAGAATAACTGCGTCGTTCCTACTCCAGGAGTACATTTCTCTAAGAGGGCAGAGGTCGGGCAAGATAGAACGCAAATTAGAGATGAGTGTGGAGTTAGTGTGACGAGAGAGGTAATTGGACGGATGGTAGGGAAAAGACAGTTGCTGGAGGTTTTGGAGAAGAGGGCGAAGGAGACCAATTAACAGAAAGATAGAGGAAATATTGAAGATGGAACTAATTGAGAATTAGGGTTTTTATGAGAACTGGACTGGAGTAAACGATTACAGTATCTGGAATAATAATGATTTGGATTTATTCCGACAAAAATTATTTCTGTCTTTGATTCCTTGATAACTTAATAATTAGCTCACCTCAAGTACATCTTCCCAGCCTTCACAAAGCTTGTCAGTATACCAAAAGATATCACGCATCTCACAACATAGAATAACACTAGCATAGAAGGATCCACCTAAAGCTATATATAGATTCTTAGAATGCGGGTGAGGGCAGATGATGAAATCCTGGTTCGGAGTAATTGAATCCCTAGTCACCAATTAGATTCGCTATGAGTAACATTTGCTGCGTTTAAGATGAGAATTCTTACCAACAAATGCGGTAATTCTCCAGAGTGAGATCTTCCGCTTGTTTACCATAGATTCCTTCTCTCACGAGGTCTAACTCGGGTTTGATCATGTCTGACACCATCCACTAGCCATATTCGGGCTCCGATGGTGGCATCGAGATAATTTCTCTAAATGGGTGTTTCACTGTATTTACGAAACTGACGTCACGGGCAAACTTAAGCTCATCCTCTACATTTGGAGGAAAACTGCAGCCTGTCACGTTGCCATCAGCTCTGTTACTTGTTACCTACAGCAGGAATGTACCTTGGTTCTGGCCGCCAGCTTGTAAGAAGACCGGTCCTTCCTTGTAATGCGTTGCTAAGCTTGGCTATCCCAGTGAAGAGGGCGGCAGCTGTCAAACGGTCACCAACTTGAAGGTCTTTCCAACCTGGTACGCTATCAGGTATCAGGATGGATTGTTCCGCATATAGCATCCTCTCATCTGCTGTCTTTACACTAATACAGTCACTTCTACCGTCAAACAGCAGAGTCGTTATACCTGCTTCTACACACTTCACCCCGCTGGCAATCGCAGTTCCTATAACACTTTCCAGAACTTCGCCAGCCTCAGCCCAACCGCTACTTTCATTCAATAACACCTCTATCATGTCATTGTACTTAGCATTTGCGAACATCCCGCCATATAGCTCTCCCACCTCTTCGGCCTTTACAACCCGTACTTTCTCGCGTGCCTCCAATTGCGCATAATTCTTGATAACGTTCCGAATCAGCGCAAGTGGTCCAAGTATCCTACAAATTCATCTAAGACAAGTAGCTGTACTTTGGTTAGCATATTTCCAAGCCGGCGAAAGTCAGTATTTGGGTGCATTTTGTTATGAATGAGTGTGCCGGGCTTTCCGAGAAC
>Ga0307515_10018744_pt1 | contig 12495 bp, 1 predicted proteins | sample 17_EM_MG_FD_194513 | JGI IMG/M metagenome (GOLD analysis project Ga0307515, IMG submission 194513) | Populus trichocarpa ectomycorrhiza microbial communities from riparian zone in the Pacific Northwest, United States - 17_EM | ecosystem: Host-associated > Plants > Roots > Unclassified | place... | reverse complement strand
GAGTTATAGGGTAGGGTTGCTTGCGCGTAGTCTATTAAGGGTAGTAGTTTAGACTAGTTATCCTAGAAATAGTTAATAAAGGGCCTAAGCCTCTAGTCTAGGTACTAATTTATAATCTCTATCTAACTGTCTGTCTAGGGGTAATAAGCTATAAAAAGCTTTAGCTTAATGCCTAGGATCTAGGTAAACTTATTTTAGAAGGCTAATATAAACTATAGACTATAATTAGATATAATAGTATCTGGTAGTCTATAGATTTAATAAATATAATAGATATATAGCCGGGCTGCCTCTTTAGTATCAATATTCTTATAACAGGGAATTAAAAACGGGCGCTTACTAAAATAGTTAACTATAACTATAACCATATCGTATCTATTATAGTCCCTAGGTAGTTTATAAAAGTCTATAAAGATATACTATTAAGGGCGCTCTAGTATTAGGAGTAGCTTAAGTAGTCCTAGGGTCTTATCCTGTAGAATTATAGCTCTCTAGCAGTCTTCGCAGTTCTATATATATTAATTAATATCTATAACCATTCTTAGCTAGTAATAGTAGTAGTTAATAATTTTACGGGTCTTATTCTTGCTAGGGTATGCTATAAAGACTTAGCAATAAGCTTCGCGGATTAGTTTAGTCTATAGATTATTAATATTAGGGACTATAAGCCGCTTCTAGTATAGAAGTAATCTTTCCTCTATCTTAAAATTAGGGTCTCCTTTTACGGCTTATTTATAAAGGGCCCTTAAGGCATTAGCCGTACGGTTTATAGTTAGGAGGTAGTTAATTAGTTCTATTAGCTTATCTAAGGACTCCTTTATTAGTACTAGCTCGTTTTACTAGAAGTCTAGCTCCTTAAGGATCCGCGGGTCGAGCTATTTTGGATAAAAAAGGGCGCGCGTCTAATATTGAGTCTTTAGCTTATCCTAGGGTCCTACGTCTTATTCTCTTCGGGTTAGGGTATTAGCCTTAGAGTTTTGCTAGAATAATATATAATTATAAAGAAGAATTAGGAAAGTATTTTAGCCTACTAGGCTTATTATCTAGTAAGCTGCTTTATAGTTATAAAGTACTCTAGGGCTTTATAATCTATATATATCTTAATCTAGAAGTTTATACCTTTAAGCTCTACGCGCTATTAGGAGAGTAATTAAATAATAGCTAGCATTTCTTTATTATATACTTTATAGTTATACTTAGCCAAGTCTATTATCTTTAAGAAGAAAGCTATAGGGTACTATTTACTGTCTAGATATAACTATAATAGGATTCCCGCTACGACCCTATTAGAGGCGTCCGTTTCTAGTATTAATTTAAAGTCTAGGTTATAGTGTTAAAGGATTAGGAAAGAGATAAGCCGATCCTTTATCTCTTTAAAGGCTTCCCTATAGCTATTATTAAAGATAAAAGGCGTATCCTTCCTGGTTAGTTATATAAGAGGTTTTACTATAATTCCATAGTTATAGATAAACCAGTAGTAGAAGTTATAAAAGCTAAGGAAGGACTAGATTCCCTTTACTATATAAGAGGGCTTCTAGTTATAGATTACCTTTACCTTTTTAGGGTTAACCTTAATTCCTTCCGTCATTATAATAAACTCGAGGTATTTTATATATTTTACCCTAAACTTATATTTCTTAATATTAACTTATAAGCCTACGTTCTATAGTCTCTCTAGGACCTTCTTAACATAAACTTAATACTTAAGTTCGTTGTCTAAGTATATAAGAATATTATCTAGGTATACCGTGCAGAATTCATTAAGGTAATTAAAAAGAACGTCATTTATATACCTTTAGTATATAGCCGGTCCGTTTATTAGTCTAAAAGAAAGAACTTTATATTTATAGGAACCATAATAAGTACGGAATGTTGTTAAATCTTTAAATATAGGGTTTATCCTAATTTGGTAGAAAGCTTAGCAGATATTAAGTTTAATAAAGATCTTTACCTAGCTTAGATATATAAGGGTCTTATTAATTAAAGGAATAGAATACCGGTCCTTTTAAGTAATAGCGTTTAGCTTTTAATAGTTAATATAAAAACAAAGGCCTTTATTAGGCTTTTTTATAAATAGGATAGGGGAAGTAAAAGGGGCTTAACTTGGCTTAATAAACCCTTTATTTAGGTTATTAATTAAGTACTACTTTATTGCTTTTAGCTTATCTATTAATTAATAATAGAGGGGGCTATAGCCTAGCGAGTTATTAGCTTCTAATTAAATCTTATAATTATACGTCTAGTAGGGGGGTAACTTATCTAAGGCCGCCTTTAAGAATGCATGCATATAACTAGTTCCTTATTAGTTTCCTTAGCTAGCCTTTCCTCTCTATTATTAATAATTTAGTTAATCTTATATAGGCTTATTATAAAGACCTTATTGTCCTTCTAGTATATATTAAAGTAGAACGCTATAGCGCTAATTACGGCGATATCTACGGTAGGGAGGTTGCCTAATAATAGGGGCGTATATAACTTTAGGGACTTCTAGGGTACTAGTGTTATTGTTACTCCTTTTAGCTCCTATTATATCTTTTAAAGGTTATCCCTTATATCCTATTAATACATTCTTTTCCATACCGGTTAAATCTATATAATTTAGACGTTATCTATATTACTATCTATCCCGCTTCTATATATAGAGTCCTCTTTAAATATAATACTTTAAGAGAGTATCTTTATTAGTATAGAGTTCTTTCCAGCTTTATAGCGGGCGTCTTCTTAGGTAAAGGCTAGGTTATAGGCCCGGACATTTTACTAGTAGGTAGGGTTAGCCCTTACAGCTAGTATCTTACGGTTAGTTTAGATCTCCCTAATAAAGAAGGGCAACCTTAGTCTATCCTCCGGCTAAATAAACCGTCTTTATTATATATTTAACCAAATATTAAAATAGAATATCTATTTTCGTCTAAGGATTATATTATAGGACCCTAGGTCTAGGATGTAAAAGGGGATACTATATTAGCGTTGTCCGTTAAAAGCAATATATAACTTTAAGACGTAGGTAACAGGCCGACCGGCTTAGCTATTATAGCCTTTTACCTAGATAGGCTTCTCTAGTTAAATAGCTTCTGCATTTAGAAACTTAGCAACATTATTTATATAGGCAGTATTTATAAAGGCGAAGCTATTTACTCTAGTATTAATAAGGGCGGTTATATTAACTCTATATCTATTTTAAAATACTATATATAGAACTATAAAATGCTTTCCACCTATTAACTAATTAAGATTAATCTCTTTAAGATTAATAGGGTACCCTAGGGGGGAGTCTTTCCCTAGGGTTCTTCTTTTCCTAACTTATTAGACGTTTCTCCTTCTTCTTTTTCCTTAATATTACTTATATCCTTTAGCTCCGGGTAGAGTAAGGTAAAGTAACCCTACTTATTACAGTTATAGTACGTAGCTAAAGTAGGGTTAATTAGAGTATTGCGGCGAATATTAGTTAATAGCGTAGTATATAACTGGTTAGGCGAGGCTTATTAGTGCGTAGTTATAACCACCTTTAGTATAAGAGTCGTTACAACCTATCTTCCTACTCTAGCTCTTATAGGTATAGCTAGTAAGTTCTAATTATTATAGAGTTACTTCTACTAATTAGGGCGGGTATTAATCCGCTTTAGTTTTAAGTCTAATAATAGGTAATAAGCTGTAAGTCTTTTATAGGTTGGCAGGTTATTTAAGGTTATAGCGATATTTTCTTATAGCCGGATTATTAGCTTATTATATAGGTCTAATTAGTAGTTCTTAAGGGGAACCTAACCTTCTCCTATAAGGTATAGGAATTAAGTTTAAAATTTAGCAAAGGGTTAGTTTAGTTTTATTATTAGGCGATTATAGTTATAATAGGCATCCTATACTTTATTTAGGTTAATATAAATAGCCGCTAGGTACTGTATTATCTCGTTAATAAATATAAATTAAATAGGGGAGTTGTCCTTAAACTTGGCTTAAAGGTACTATTAGGCGTCCCTAGCGGTTTAACTAAAGAGGTAGAGCATTTTAGCTTCTTTAGAAAGGAAGTGGTTATAGTTAACGCGGAGCTTTCCTTATACTTAAATCCTCTAATTCTTAAAGGTAGGGTCTATCCCGTTAGATAGTAGTAAGGAGCTTAACGGACTTTAATTACTTTATTATTATATCCATACTCCCTAGTATATTACATTTAGTGGAGTAAATAGGTTAGCTAGGGCTTTAAGAAGGGGAAGCCGGGCTATTTTATAGGGCTATAAGGCTCTCTAGGATCTCTTATAGGGTCTCTTATATATTTCTTGCTTTAAGATAATTGGCTTCCTAGCTAGCTGTAAGGGCGCGAATCTACTCGCGTACGTCTATAATAATATTATTATCTTTAATTTCTAATCCCAATTAGGTCTTAGGTTCCTCTTAAATAGAGGTAGCTCTCTTAGATAAGCTTGCTTTAGATACCATTATTAGCTTTTTAAGGTTTGTTAGTATTATATGCTTTAGTTTTAATTCCGGGGGTATAGGTCCAATTCTATCTAGCTTATAAGGTGGGATATTATTAAGGCCTTCCTAGGCAAGGTAGGGTAAGCTTAGTATAATATAACGGCTTGTATAAATGCCTCTAAACTAAAGCTTATAGAATGCTGTATTATAAAAATACTAAGTTAAGGAGAAGGAAAAGGGGTTATTAAGACCGATGTAAACAAATATATAGCTAAGGCGCTAGCTGTAACGGAACCTTGTAGCAAGTACTACGGTGGGTCCTGTTAATGGGCTAGGTGTGTAGGTGATGCGTAAAGTTAACAACATAATAATAACTGGTGGAGTGGTTGCCTAACAGATTAACTCTAATTATATTCTAAGAATCACTATAAGGAAGGAACTATCTAGGTAGGGACTAAGGGTCCTTAAATACACAACCGTACTCCTATGAAATCCTTCTTATACGTAATATACGTAATATACATAATATATATAACGTTCCTTTTGTACCTTGCGTATCCTATATATTACATTATATAACCTTAGTTACTATTCCTTATTATATAGTTCTATCGGCTTTATTCTAGACCGTGCCTATATTAACCAACTAGCTTCTTCTAACTTTTCTTTAAGTAGTTATAATATCGTACTTAAAGCGTCCGTAATACTATCTCCCTCCTCTTTATTTTTGTCCTTGAAGATTTCTAATATCTCTAAGTTGTTTACTAGAGGTGTAATATCCGTCTAATTAATTTAGTTAATATTATTGCTTATAATGCCTCTAAAGGTTTCTAAGCCTCCTTCTTCTTTATAAGTGCAGCGTTGTGCTTATACTATAGCTTTAATACTATTGCTGGGTAAAATAATACCATTTCCGTATTCTCATTGTGCGAAAAAGGGGTTAGTCTATATTACGCTAGCGAGTCCCTTATTTTAGTAACCCTTTTTTTATTTAAAGTGTACTAAAGCAAATATTTATTTATCCTACGATATTCGCTCTATATCTAACGCTAAGTATACGCGTCCTATAACTCTTAATAGTCGTTAAGTTCCCTAAGTAATTTATTATAGGGTCTTATGTTTAATCTACTACTGCGAAACTTAATGGTAAGCTCTTAAGCGCTTTAGATAAACTGCGTTATTTACAGGAAGTGGAGTAAGAGGCTGTAGTTACTTAACAGCGTGCCCTTAAAGCTCGTCTCTTTACTTTTGCCCGTCTTCTTTGTCTTAAAAAGGTTTGTAAGAAGGTTTATTTTAAGAAGTAGAAACTTATAGAATAAGGTCTATAGGAACTTAGTAATAAAAGAACGGATTTTCTTCTAATAGTAAAGGAAATAACTTTAAGTAGTTCAGCAATCGCTCTTCCTAGGTCCCCCTTAGGTAACTTATTCTTTAGTAATTCTTTTTTAATATTGCCTAACCTATTCTCTTCTAATACTCTTATACCTTTCTTATAGCGTTCTTTAAATTTTTTAGTAGTTTCTAGGTAGTCTTATTATAGCCTATCCACTTAACCTCGTACTATGTTTTATTATTAACGTCCTTATAACTAACGATCTTTAAAACTTGCTATTTATCTTCTTCCTATTCTCTATACGTGTCTACTTTATAGATTGGTAGCTTAACTTCTCCGTATACTGGCTTTAGCATTATAATATACTATATAGGGTAGATCTTTATCTTAGCTAATAGGTTTAACTTAAATATGACTGGTGAAATTCTCTAACTAATTTTAAAAGGTCTTAGTCTAACGTGGTCCAACTTCTTACTTAGTTGTTAACTCTTAAAATTTTTATATAGTAGCTATACTTTATCTCCCTCCTTAAGATCTAGTCCCTTAGATCTCTTAACATTGTAGTATTTCTTTATTCTTTGCTATACTACCTTAGCTGTTTCCGTGAGGTTCTTATGAAGATTTATTAATGTCTTTATCCTTTACTTAGCTATGCTACTTGTCTTCTTTACTTAATATAGCAATAGCAATATTTTTGGCTTATATCTATAATTCGCCTTAAATAGTAACGTACCTATTCCTTCTTATGGTGTTATATTATATGTAAACTATATAACTGGTAACAGTAATACCTAATTATTCTACGCGTGATTAATATAATGTCTTAGATACTGCTCTAGTATCTAATTTAATCTTTCTATTTAACCGTCTGTCTGCGGGTAATATGCGGTAGAAGTTACTACTTAAACTCCTTGTTCCGCTAAGAATACCTCCTAGAATACTGCTATAAATCTTAGATCTCTATCTAATATAATTTTGCTTAGTGCTCTATATCTTATAAATACTTCTTTAATATAGATTCTAGTGATATCTTCTACTAATATTTCTTCTGTACACGCTATAAAGTATCCCTACTTTATAAGTTTATCTACTATTATTAAGATTACATCGTAATCTTATCTGGTGATAGGATCTTTTAACTTTAGTAACTTAACAATAAAGTCCTATAATATAACCTCCTATAGTCTCTCTGGTATTTTAATAGGTTATAGCCCTCTATATAGCTTATACCTTATTAGTTTATTCCTCTAGTAATTTAGATACTCTTTAGTAACCTTTCTAGCTATCCTTTAGATTCCGTTAATAATATACTCCTTTTAAAGTCTTAATACTAAGCCTATAGCTCCATTATATCCTTAAGTTAGTTCTTTATAAAAATCTTCTATGAATTACTCTGCTATACTTCTTGGGATGTACTTTACTTCTTAGTTTTCGTATATATCTATCTATAGATCTTCTAGCTATGCTTCTAGAATTCTTTATACCTAAAAGCTTTTTAGTGACTTATAGATTTTCTCTAATTCTTCCTAAGTTACTATAATTTTCGGATAATTATACCTAATTAATCTATCTATATCTTTTTGCAATAAAGCCCCTAATAGCTTTTTATTATTTTATAGTTTAGCCTTTTAACTTAGAGCATCTGCTCTTATATTATCTGTACCCTTAATATACTAAATCTTAAAATAGTATTCTATAAGCATTTCTGCCTATCTAACCTATCTTTAGTTAAGTTCCTTCGTTATTAGGAATCCTATTAGGTTTTTATAATCTGTCTTAACTATAAATAGTTTCTCTATGCCTTATAAGAATACTCTCTATTTCTTTAGTGCTGTAACTATACCTAGCAACTCCTTATTATAGATGTTATAGTTTAGTTCCGGTAGTATTATCTTCCAACTATAGTATGCCACTAGGTATTATTTATCTAGATGCTTCTGTATAAAGTATACCCCTAGTATAAAGTCTAATGCATCTGTTTTAATAACCGTCTCTAGACCTAGTTAATAGATCTTAAGAACTGGCTCCTAGGTAAATAACCTTTTAATTTCTTTAAATAGTTTTTATTATTCTTCTCCCCATGCCTATAGTTCTTCTTTCTTTATTAATCGCGTAAATGGCTTAATATCCTTTAACTATTACGCTATAAACCTTTTACAGTAATTATAAAACCCTAGAAACGATCTTAACTATATAACGTTCTCTGGTTCTTGCCAATTCACTATAGCCTTAATCTTCTTTAGATCTATGCTAAGTTAGCCTAGTTTAATAATAAATCTAACAAAATCTGTCTTCCTAGTGAAGAACTCGCATTTCTTAATTGCTACTAGCATCTGTTTTTCTTATAGTCTCTTTAAGACCTATTTGACGTATTCCCCGTGTTCTTCCTTAGTTATTAAGTAGATAATAATATCGTTAAGGTATACTATAACAAATTTATCTAAATGTTCTCCTAATATATTGTTAATACGCTTTTAGAATATTACTAGTACGTTTATAAGTCCAAATTGCATAACTAATAGTTTATATAGTCCTTCCTTTAACCTAAAGGCTGCCTTTTATTCATCGCCTTCCTTAATCCTAATCTAATAGTATGCCTATCTTAGATCTATCTTCGTAAAGATTTGCGCGTTGCCTATCCTGTCTTAGATTTCGCTAATTAAGGATAAAAGATACCTATCCTTCCTAGTAATGCTATTTAACTGTCTATAGTTAATATATAGCCTTAGCTTACTATTCTTCTTTAGGACAAATAATACTGGATAACCCGCTAATAATTGCAATAGTCTAATATATCCCTTTTATAAGTTCTTCTGGATAAACTCTTTTAATGCTCTACCTTCCTCTTTAGTAAGCTTATAGATTAGAAAGAACCTTAAACTTATTCCTAGTTCCAATTCTATTTTATAGTCCTATGCTGCATACTCTAACAGCTTTTTACTTTCTAGTGACCATAGTTTTTTGCCGTACTTGTGGTATCTCTTTAGTATATAGCTTAGTCTTTTTTCTATTTCCTTATAGGTTGCTTCTACTTAGTACTATACCAACTTAGCTTATTATTATATTTTGCGGCATTAAGTATCTCTAATATTAACTTAACCTATAACCCAATTAATCTTTAGATTGTATTCCTATAACTAAGGCATCCCTAGTATCGCCTCGTCCTTCCCCAATAGTAGGATATTAAAAGACATCCGAATTTGTCTTTCTTTAATAGTTAACTAAATAGGTCCTGTTTTAAGATTAATAATACTATCTCCGTAGGCTATTAGATCTCCTGAAATTGTCACTAATGAATATAGGTGCTCCTTTTTCCTATATGGTAGTCCCATTCTTTTAACTGCTGCTAGTAAGATATAGTTCCTTATTGCTTTACTATCTATTAGTACTTTGAACTGTTAATCTTACTATTTAACTTATAAATTTAGGTGTCTTCCTTGAATTCCTTTAAGGGTCTGAGGCTCTACTACTGGCTCCCTCTAGTCCCGTAGGCCTCTACTTTTCCTAACTGTTAGCTACTAGATCCTATTTATACTTAGTCTAACTTAGGCTAATACTTAGTTTGCTTTTTATCTTTAATATACCATAGATAGGTGTTCTCTAGATATTCCCACTATTGTCGTCTATCTAGGCATTCTTCCGTAAGGAATCTTCCTGGTTAAAGTATTAAGTCTCCTTATTCTTAAACTTCTACTAGGTGCTAGCCATATATATACTTAGCGTTTTGGTATTTTGCCTTATCCGTTATCTAATATATTCTTATTAGATACTTCCGATTCTTATCCTTTAGTGTCCTATATATACTATATATATTATCCACGCATACTATCCATAATAGTGTATAATATGCTTAGTATCTTGGGTTAACTCTTAGCTTGTCTTCGTCCTTAAGTTTAAACCTTTCTTATGTTAATCTAAGCGTCGCGACTTTATTTATAGGTACTAAGATTTGTCTTTTACTTCTCTAGTCCTCTAATTGCTCCTTTAGATCTTTTAATGTTATAATTAAGGCTTCTTTAATATAAGTTATAGCCTTTTCCGTAATCGGGTGGTCTTAAATAACTTTTTCATCTAACTATATATAGAAATCTTTTTATTTATCGTTGTGTCGCTGCCTATACCACTTTTAGTATAGCTACTTAAGTATATACGCTCTGTCCGTAAGGAAGTATCTTCTTATTACTATATTGTGACAGCCCTTTATATATCGTTCTTTAAACCTAGTTAAAATCCCTAGATCCTCTTCTTGTTCTAGTTTAGTAAGCTATTTAGCTCTTAATATGCCTGCTCTTAGCCTATTGGTGATTCTTTATACTGGCGCTTTGTCCCTTATATAACCTAGTAGACTAGATCTCTTATTTAGTTTCTGCTCTTACTATAAGGTAATTCTTATCCTGAATTCCTTTATAGTTTCTTTTCTTTCGCGTCTTATAAGTAGATCCTTAAAGTCTTTATACTTCTTAATTTTGGTATTAACTTTTTAATCTTTAGGCTAAACACCGTGTTTAACTGGTAAGTCCTCTGGGTCTATATATCTGTTTTTTAGTCTAACCGCTACCTAGATTGCAGATTCTCTAATCTATAAAGAAGCTCCTTGCCTCTTATTTATGGGTGTCCTTATTTATACTCTAAATTCTTAGTCCCTTAGATTCTTTAATCCTAAGCTTGCTTCTAACTTAAGCTTAGCTCCCGCCTTAGTCCAACTAGGCGTCTATAGTGTTCTTATTTTATCTTAAGAGTCTTAAATCTTATCTATCTCGTTTTAAGAATTTAATGCCTATGGGAAACTCTATCCCGAGCTTATTTATATATTCCTGAACTAAGCTGCTGCCCTACTCTATCGGTTTTCGTCTGTTATAGGTCCTTAGGTATGCCTTATCTTGTCTTAAAAATCTTAGTTATCTCTTATCTCGTCTTAAGAATCTTAAGCCTTTGGCTTTTACCTTTATTAAGTGGTGAGCTAGTACTAGCAGTTGTCTGCTTGCTTAATCTCTTTTAGATACTACTCCTACCGTTTTATAAAGCGATGGATGCCGTATCTAACGGTGTTATAATACCTGTTACTAAACCTTGCTCTATGGCGGTTTTAGTCTCTGCTTCTAATACTAATGTCTTAAGATCTTCTTTCTTAATATTGCTGAATGGATTTTTCCTAAAGTCCCTTTTTAAATACTGCCTTATTAATACTGTACTAAAAGTTACTATTAAATCTTCGTCGCATTTATAGAGCCTATTTTGCTCTTTATGGTTTTAGGTAGCTTTTAGTTTCTCTAAACTAGGTTCCTATAGCCAATAGCTTGCGCTATACTTAGCGTCTTTATAAATTTAGCACGCGTTATTATAATAAAACGTAAAGTAGTTAATTAAACAATCTTTTATTCCTTACAGTGCATTATTATCCCTCTATACGTATATACCGTCTACTAGTTTGGTTCCCTTTATTATATAGTAACTCTAACTATCTTTATAATCTCTAGCAAAATAACCTTATTTTCCGCAATTTATATAAGCTCCCTCTTTAAACCATTTTTCTTATTATAGAGTCTGCCTAAATATCTTCTGCTGCTAAAATCCCTAATTCGGCCTTTGCTCCCTAGACCTCCGATTACTTAATCTTTATCCTCCTAGTTTCTACGGTATCTTACTCTATTTCTTATAGGCTTCTTTAGTACTACTTAGGTCTATTAGCTCTACGCCATACTATGGTTTCTAACTTAGCTTTAGTTAATACGTACTCTACGCCTTATATAACTGTAGAACTCTATCCTAACCTCTCTTAGTCTATTCCCTTTGGTAAATCCTATTATTAATCTTTATTACTTAATCTATTAATTCCCTTAGGGTATCCGCATCTTTCATTAGAATAATTACGTCCTAGACTTTAGCCTTAAGTCCCTATTTATACTGTGCTATAAGCGCCCTATTATTTTACTTAACTTATATTGCTAGCGTTTGGAACTATATTATATACTTAATGGCTAAGGTTCGTTGCGTAATGTCTTAAAGCTTTTTTTTCGCCGTGGTTATTGCCTTTGGGTCTCTAAATATCTATATAAGTCGCTCTACAAATCTATTCCAGCTTAAGAATATAAACCGTACTTCTTAGTTTGTTGTTGTTATTCCATTTGCTTATATCTCTATAAGGTAAGGCTTAAACTATTTAAGTGCTCTTCCTAATAAGAACAATCCTGTATACGCTATTTAATCCATAGGTGTTACTAGCTTTGCTCCCTTTTGCGTAACCTTAAAATACATTTACGTAAGGAATCCTTTAAGCTTTAATCTCTCTCCTAAGAATCTTTTAATTAATAGTAACTTAACCTTTACTACTCCTATCCTATTAACCCTTTGTTTAAGTGCCTTATTATTTTCTATTAACTAGTCAACTATCTCTTATAGTTGTCCGACCGTTATAGGTTATTGCGAGTCAGTATCTGCTATATTGGTGTCGCCTCTAGACCTTAAAGTAGTTGCCGCCGTTAATAGCGTTGTGGTGGCTGCTTTTAGTGGCATATTATTTAACTTTCGATACTATAACTAGGTAGTAATTATATAACGGAACTTTGTAGCAAGTACTACGGTAGGTCCTATTAATGGGCTAGGTGTATAGGTAATATATAAAGTCAACAACGTAATAATAACTAGTGGAGTGGTTGCCTAATAGATTAACTCTAATTATATTCTGAGAATTACTATAAGGAAGGAACTATCTAGGTAGGGACTAAGGGTCCTTAAATACACAACCGTACTCC